>Ga0208433_1000312_pt1 | contig 23476 bp, 38 predicted proteins | sample 3_EtaG_FD_184075 | JGI IMG/M metagenome (GOLD analysis project Ga0208433, IMG submission 184075) | Marine viral communities from the Subarctic Pacific Ocean - 3_ETSP_OMZ_AT15126 metaG (SPAdes) (version 2) | ecosystem: Environmental > Aquatic > Marine > Oceanic | place: Pacific Ocean | collected...
CAGTCCTTTTGCTGTTTTGAGTGCCTTTTTATCTGATGACTGTCTAAGATTGTTGACAGTTATATATAAATGGCCTTGTGGTATGTCTCCAAAGTGATACCAGTCTGTTCCGAATTTACTTATTGTTATTGCTTTCATTTTATTCTCCAATCAGGTACAATATGAGTATGGCATTCGTTACACCAGTGATCAACATCTTCACAAGAATTACAGGCATGATTGTAGTTTAGAAAATCACTGGTAGCATTTAATTTTACCCATGCTCTTACTTCTATGTCATTGGCATTACATGCGGGGCATTTGAATTCATGTTGTTGTTTAATATTCTCCATTATTCTTCTCCTGTAATAGCATCATATACTCTGCCATCTGCCTTATCCTCTCTATTACCTTTCTCTGTGCCCGACATAAACATATCCATACTATTTTTCTGATCTTCTATTATCTGTTGTTTTTTCGCAAGTTCAAGTTCTACTTCCTGCAGATTCGAACAAGCATTTTCATAGTGTGTCTCAACCTGCTCTATTTCTGCTCTTAGTTCGTCTATTACTGCCCATAGGCTATTATTTCTCGGCATTTATGTTCTCCCTATTATATTACTTTTACCAAAGTTCTTTTCTAACCATACTTGTCCAATGGCGCTAACAAATTCTTTTCCCCATTCAGGACATATTGATTCCTTTGGTTTTTCTTTAGTTATCTCTTTTGCTTCTGCTACTTCCCGATAACTGTTTTCTGCTTTTACAATAGATCTAACTTCCTCTCTTGTTAGTATTGGCTGGCTAATCTCGTTTTTCTTAGACCTTCTTTTTGCTATCCAAAGTCCAAATACTAAACCAGAGAATATCATGGCTATATGCTCAAGCCACAATAATAGCGTTTGTGTTATGAAATAAGCTTTATCCATGATGATTCTTCCCGTCCTTTTGATTGTGATGTGACCATACTTAATAAGTATAGTATTTAGACTAAATAATACTAAGATAGTTCCTATTATTATTTTCATTCGTCATCCAAAAACGATAAATCGTCTTCACCGTCTACTGGATTTTCTATGGGCATACCAGTATTCCTGACAGCAAGAGTCTCCTCTTTATAAAATACCGTGTCTTCTTTGCACCTGCTACATTTACCCATATTTTTATATGTCTCAGTATAAGGCAATGCGTCACAACATTCACTTAAATACATTTTGTTCTCCTTTCTGCTGCCTCCCAAGAATCAATATATTTGCTTGAATCATGTATCTCATCTAACCAATGTTGAGTTCTGCCGTTAAGTTTATGTAAATAGTTCCAATCTAAACCAACTGATTCAGCATTCCCGTCATTGCAATTACAATGATTGGCTATTAGTTGAAGTGTTTTAGCTAAATCAAGTATAATATCTTCTGGCATTGTTATTTTCTCCATGTAGAACCTGGCTTGCTTTATTTTGATATTTTTATAATCAACTACAACCTGACACAACTCGTTAATTAAGTCCTCTGGACAACTATCCAAATGTGTCATTATATCTTGTTGTAGCTGTTCTTCTTTTTCTTTTGTTAATTCCATTTTATTCTCCTTTGTTTTAAATATATATGATAGTAGCTACTTAGCCCCTTTGTTAACGCACATGTTAACGTAACCGTGTGTGTTTATAGTCTAACATTAAACAGGACTTGCAAGCTATTATAAGACCAACACCTGTTTTTTATGTCCAGCATTTTTATCGTTCTAAGACGATTCATCGGTGAATAGCTACTACCATACAAATAACAACAAAAAAAGAGGAGACCTGAGTTAAGTCTCCTCTTTCTATACTACTTACTTCTGTTGGTTATGCACTAACTGGACTTGGCAAGCAACTTAAATCAAATTGCTGAGAGCCTGCTGATTTGAATACTAACCAGCTCTGTCCAGACTCGGATTCCCTGACTTCGCCTTTATAGTTCAGATATGTTGCTATCTGAGCTACTCTGTCTCTGTCAAGGTCTTCCTTTCTTATACTGAAGAAATCAGCCTTATCAGCTGTCTCAGCAGTTTTATTGGGCTCAGATTCACTTGTCTGAATCCAATATAATATATCAACTATTGTGCTCATTTGGAGTCTCCTTTATTTTAATTTGGCATACCATTGTGATATACCAAGAATGAGGGAGTGTATTTATTACTCTATATCCTCATTATCTTTATACCTTGTATTACTGTCTATCTCAACAAGTAAGAACAAGAATATAATTACTGACAGTGCTGTTATCCACCACATAGATTACTCTCCTTTCTTTTCGAAATTGAGCAGAGGAAATTCTTTTAGTAATCCCTCTAATGCACCAATCTCACCATTCAATTCTCCTAAATGGTAGCTATCTTCAACGTCGTATGCGTCAAAGTATTCAGAAAGAATAAGCTCGTCTTTGTCTATTTTAGCACTGGCAAGCTTTGTTTCAAGATACTTTCGCAATGATTCTATTACCCCAAATACATCCCCATATTTTGTCATTTTATTCTCCTTTATTAAACTTTAGTGGGTAGTATTACTAACCATACCAATAACACATAAAAAGGGGAGTATCACTTACTCCCCTTATTATACTCGTAACCCTCTGTAAGAAATCGTTCTACTTTCTTTATGAATACCAGTATTTCCATTTCAAACTCTTCTTTTCTGGCTTTTCTATAACCATAAGAAGTAGCTATTAATGCAACTATTGATACTACTATAAAGAGACAAGTCCCATACAGAAGGGCTGTTGTTAGTGCTACACTCATTTTTCCTCCTTTCTGTTGCCTTGTTTATATTCACACCAAGCACAACCTGCTAAGAATCCCATTAAATACCCAAGACATACTGGTAATCCTATGGTTATTACATCCATTGTTATATCTCCAATACTTGGTCATCATAGCAATTCTGACACAATCCCGACCGCAAATACTTTAATTTAAGATTGTCCCAGTTTACTAAGTCACGACAAACTTTACATTGGTCTGCACAGTGTTGCTGTACTTGTACATAGTTACCAAGTGTCATTAAATAGACAAACATATGAGCATGATTTTCATTTACCTTTGTTAAATCAAAATCATCACTTAAGTCACAATTATAACATTCTTCGTAACTCTTCTTTTCATCTTCCCACATATAATCTATTACTTCGTGTAATGCTTGTAGTTCTTCTTTGTTCATTTTATTCTCCTTTAAGTTACACATAAAAAAGGGAGAACCAATCCTACGATGCGTGTTGCACTCGGATTGGCTCTCCTTAGAAGAGAATGAGACCTGTTAAGGCCTCTGCCGTACTCTACGGTTTCCGCTTACCTCCAGCATTACTGGACGTCTCCATTCTCAGGTATTAGGAAAGCTCTGCAGAACTTGAACCATACATAAGCACGGCTGTCTCTTCTTCATCATATGGGACGTCTTCTCCGACGCACCATATACCATAAAAAAGGGAGAACCCAACGGATATTGGCTCTCCCTGTATGCTACGACCTCATACTAATTCTAAGACGACACATCCAGCTCCGAAGGAATCACTGGTCAAGCAGTCAAAGCGTAATGTCTCAAGAGTATCAAGTATGTTACCATGAGCGTAACCCTGCTCATAGAACTTTTGATACTGCTCTGCTTTGACTAATGAAAGTGACTCGAAGAGTGGATTCCCACCATCTTCCATAACTATATACTGAGTAATAGTATCTGGAAATGGGGTATATTCGTTTATGAGGTCTACTGCTACTATGTATGTTGTCATACCAGTCTCCTTTATTTAGTCTATATGAGGAATGAGTGCGTTAACACTCCAAAAAAAAGGGAGTAGTATAAAACCACTCCCTGTACATCTTACCAGAGGCGACCTATCATTGCTGACGTTCTGGCCTCTTGAATGATATCAAACAACTCTAATAATTGTCTGAGAAGCTCTCGAACTTCCTGCTCTTCGTGCCAATTATCATCGTTACCATCCATTGACTTGGTAGCACGAAAAATCAACCGTCCGTACAGTTTTATGTCTGCCATATCCTGCTCTGTCGCAAACATATCAACTGGCGGGATATGATGCGCCAGTCGTAGTCTCTTTGTTTGAGGATGAGGGTAATGCTCACACTCCTTACAGTCATCTGTTGGAGTTATATCACAATCAGAGGGACATATCTCGTGTTCTTTGACCTTTACCTTCCTATCTGAAATTGTAAGGGTAAACGGCTCCATCTTCTTGTATACTGGATTACGTAGTCTGAAGTGTGAGGATTTCTCAACGAGATTACTAACGTGATGTTTGATGCAAGGTATGATACGGTGTCGTAGGCTCATAGTATGCTCCTTTATTTAGTTAGAGTTTTGTTACACTAAAAAAAAGGGAGTAGTATCACTCCCTCACTTAATACAATCACCACGGCATGCACTCCTCACAACAACACCAATTATCATCTGGTGGGCTGGAGAGCTTAGTACATTCAGTGGTATCCTTTGGCAATTCTATAAGTATAATTGAATAGCCAAATAGATTGAATAGTTTGTTTAGTAGTTGCTTTATCATTACGAACTCCTTTATTTAGTTGAACTAAAAGAAGAATACGATGTACTAAACGTATGGATTCCTCAGTCTGGTATAAGTAAGGCTAAAGTGTACTCAACTACTGTCACCCTTGTCCTGCCTTACGGTTATTATACCAGATAGAGGAACACCATCTATAAGGGAGTCTGCTTTACCCACCCTCCTGACAGGGGCTCGCCATAGGCGAGGGGCTGGCGAGCTGGTGGTCATGGGCGGGGGCGTAGCCTGATGACACCGTCCAGCAGGTGTCATCAATGTAACGCAACTCAACGAACGGTTTCAACCTAATAAGACATCGAACACCCTAATTGAATGGGGGTAGGTTCTTGTTTAACCTCACACTCCCATTCTTGATATATTTTCAGAATCTAGTACCTGTACAAAAGTATTGCAAAGTATAGCGAGTTAAAGTTAAACTTGAGCATGAGTAAAGTAGAGTATGAAATATATGATCCTTTATTAAACACATGGGTGTTAAGATCCATGCCTTTAGAAGATTTTAATAAAATTATATCTGAAATACATGGCGACAACGACATATATGAGGCAGAGCATAAGATAGCTGTAAGGATTATAGAGGGTATCTTAAACAAACCCAAAGTGGAGAGTATGGATTAAGAATAGTATTATATATAGTGTTATAGTATTATGAATACATATGCGATATACATAGAGGTGTATCTTAATAAGTATAGTATTATACATAGTATGTAATGGAGACAATTCAGAGACCTCGGGGTAAGTTCACTGGTACTTGGACTGTTTACACTAAAGATGAAGCAGACGAGCAAGGAATTGCCTATAAGCATTGGAGCAAGGCGAATCCTGGGGAAATGGCTCTTTCTGATGATGGATATGTAGGAGAATGTCTCTTTAGAAAGGAGCACAAAGACAAGAGAAACAGGGTAAGAATTATTATAAAGACCTGTTATGGTGTACAGTGGTATCCTGGTTCTTCAAAGCTGCTGTTTGAGCCGAACAGGGCTGCACACAGATATTGTTACATAAAACCTCGTGACTGGGCTGAGCAGGAGGCGAACAAGACACGCACCAAAACCACTGTAATGGCATATGTAACACAGCTTTTGAGTAACAATCAGATAGATTGGGATCTTTTAGGCCGTATATACAGACCTGATCAGTTAATACCAAAAGCCACTGTAAGGAGATTATTCAAGGAGGAGCGAATAATGGAAATGGTAGAAGAGAAGCTAAAGGAAGTTTTATCAAAGAATGGCGTTAATCAGGACTATGTGATCAAAACTGTCCTAGAGGCAATAGACATTGCTAGGGGAAAAGGCGATGTGAGCGGTATTCTTCGAGCTACCGAAAATTTTATGGATCTATTAGAGATGAAACCCTCTAAGAAAGTCATTACCGATACTATTGAGATCGATATGACTAGACAGATAGCCGATAAAATAGCGACAGAGGAGAATAAGCTAAAACTTGGACAGCGAGTCGAGCAGAATGAGCCAAGACAACCTTGACGCATTATATAACGGTACCGATACGTTGTCAATAGCTCTTGCACAGTTAGAAATAGCACTTTCTGCATTAGAAAGGATTGCAACTTCTGATGAAAACCTTCCTTTCTGGCTAAATAGGCTGGCAGAAAGCGCATTATCACGAATTGACGGTGTTCAGGCTTCTTCAACATTGGATGACTACTAAAATGCGTTATCCAGGCCCCGATGCCAGCTGGTGGAAGATGGTTAAGTACCTTATTTACCTCGAACCAGACTTTAAGACACTTATAATCGTATTATTCAAGATGACATGGAAGAAGATAAAAGAGCTATTCTACAGAAACTAGAGAACGACATGGTGCTTTTTGGTAGGATCGCAGTGCCTAACATGTTTGTAGCTCCTTCTCCGAAATTTCACTATGAAATAGCCGATGTTCTTATGGATAAAAGTAACGGTCAGGTAAATATCATAGCTCCTAGGGGTCATGCGAAAAGCTCCATCGTTGGGGGGATATTCCCACTTTATCATCTGCTATTCGATAAAGGGAAAAAACTTATAGTTCTTGTCAGTAGGACACAAGACCACGCTGTAAAACTTCTAGGAACAATAAAAGACACATTTGACTATTCTAAGGAGTTCAGGTCTCTCTTTGGCTATTGGGGAATGCATTCAGCAAAGATATGGACTAGAGCTGAAGTAGAGCTAAAGGATGGCTCAGTTATTGTCTGTAAGGGTACAGGGCAGCAATTAAGGGGAATAAAGGTCGGTAACCAGCGTCCTACCTTAATTATCGTAGACGATCCTGAAGATGAGAACAACACTAAGACTGCAGAAGCGATGGAACAGAATCTTAGGTGGCTCTTACAGTCAGCAGTTCCATCTTTAGACCCTTCTAAAGGAAGAATAGCTATTATTGGAACTCCCCAGCATCAGAGATGTATGGTTGAAACTCTTAAAGAGATGAATGGATGGACTAATATGCATTTTGCCCCTGATCTTGACAAAGGGATTGCATTATGGGAAGAATGGCACCCAATAGAGAAGCTAAAAAAGAAGAAAGATGAATTAGCCTCTATTAATCGTGTGTCTGTCTTTTATAGAGAATACCTATGTCAGATAGTAGGTGATGAGGATCAGCTCTTCAAGGAAGAGTATCTTCAGTACTATGATGCTGAATTCTTCCTGGATGCTGAGAATAAGGCATTCATGAGGTTTGCTGACGATGAGGATAGGCCTGTTAATGTCTTTATGGGTGTAGATCCAGCCTCATCTACTCGTAGAACAGCAGATTATTCGACAATAGTCGCTGTAGCTATCGATAATAGTAACAATAGGTATGTTTTGCCTTACTACCGTAAACGTGCTACTCCCCTAGATTTAGCGGAATCCATCATAGATTACTACAATACCTATAAACCTCAGAAGACTAGGATCGAATCAGTTGGCTATCAGGAGATGCTTAGGGAATATCTGAGAAGACGATGCGATGAAGAAGGGCTGTTTATACCAGGATTGGAAATTAAGGAGCGACCTAGGACCGCAAAAAGCTACAGATTAGAAACCATGCAGCCGTTTATGGCTCAGAAGAAGCTATATATACAAAAAGACATGCAGGAGCTAAAAGATGAGCTCTTATTGTATCCCAGAGGTAGAAATGACGATTTACTAGATGGTCTGTACTATGCTACTAAAAATGTCTATTCTCCCTATCACACCGAAATATCTGAGGAAAAGGTCAAAGTTATCCGTAAAAAGAAGGAACGTACTTCAGATTGGCTCATTGCATGAAACTTTATCAATATTTATGCGTAAAATTGCACGTTCATGAACTTTAATTATATGGAGTGTTATGCCAGCTAAAGACCCATCCGTACAATTAACACAAGATTTACTACAGGAATACTCTTCGGCTCGTTCTGCGTGGTTTAAACAGGCCTCGGAGGATAATGAATTTCGTGCTGGCAAGCAATGGTCTACTAAACAGGTTAATTCTCTTAGAGACCGCAATCAAGAGCCTGTAGTAGTCAATGTTATCCTTCCAGCAGTAGAGCAGGCAAAAGCCCTTCTAACTGCGAATAAACCACGTTTCCAGGCCACTGCACGTGAAAATTCCGATATTAAGACTGCGAAGGCCTTTTCTGACCTTATGACCTATATTTGGGACAACTCTAGCGGTAATATGGAATTAAAGCAGGCAATAGACGATTATTATGTCAAAGGCATGGGGGCTCTAATGGCTTATTACGATCCTCATGAAGATTTTGGTAAGGGTGAAATATTCCTACGTTCTATTAATCCTTTTGATCTATATCTAGATCCTAGCTGTAAAAGTCCTTTCGCAAGTGATTCTACACATATGATTGTAGCTAAACGTATAATGCGTTCTCAGCTTAAGAATCTTTATCCAGATTATGCAGACATCATAGATAGAGCCCAAGAGACTAGTTATATAGCTGGCTCCTCTACCTCGCGGTTTGGGCTCTTTGATGAACAGTTATCACCACAGGATATCTCTCAAAGACAGCGTGTTGCTGATAATGACGTAGAATTAGAGGTTATGGATAGATATACTAAAATTAGAAAACCTCTTTGGCATTGCTATGATCCATATAGCAATGAAGAGAAAATACTTACAGATAGACAATATGAGGCTTATTTAGAAGAGCCCGCCTTTATTGTCACTACTCCTGATGGGAAAGAAGAGATTATTACTGAAAAGAATCAAGTAGCAAACCTTTTAGGTATTTATGACTCTATGGGTATGGTCTTTCATACTGAAATAGACGAAGCATCTGGACAACAGGTAACATTACCTGGTGAGGATCCAAATGGTCAAACAACTGTTTCTATACAGGGGATCACTAAGAAACTGCTCGAAAAACGCAAGGAGATCGTCTGCAATAATGTACTGCTCAATAGGATAGTACACATGCTGTGTGTTGGCGATGAGCGTCTATATGAACATGAACTTCCTGTTGATACATATCCAATAGTTACGCTTATGAATGGTTTCCATAGAAATCCCTATCCGCAAAGCGATGTTCGTATAGTCAGGGGACTACAAGAATATATTAATAAAATACGTTCTCTTATTGTAGCACATGCGTCTAGTTCTACGAATGTTAAGCTTCTTATACCTAGAGGATCCATGGATAAACAAAGATTGGAAGAAGAATGGGCTAGAGCGGGTACTGCTGTCATCGAATTTGATCCAGAACTTGGCCAACCTATCGTAGCAGGCCCTGTTCCCCTCCCTAATGAACTTTATAAGAATGAGGCAGATGCAAAGGCAGATGTTGAACGAATTCTTGGTATATATGCTATGATGCAGGGGCAAGCAGAAGGAGCTCCTCAAACCTATAAGGGCACTATTGCCCTCGATGAATATGGGCAGCGTCGTATTAAATCTAAGCGTGATGATATCGAAGACGGAGTAAACCAGCTAGCTAAGGTAATAGTTCAAATGATTCAGACCTATTATACAGAGACGAAGATAGTACGCCTTATAAATCCTAACATGGCTCCCTCAGAAATTTCTATAAACTATAATCTTCACGATCAGCTTACAGGTGAAGTTATAGAAAAGATTAATGACGTTACTACTGGTAAATACGATGTAATAGTCATTACAGGATCAACATTACCATCTAATCGTTGGGCAAGGTTTGAATATTACATGCAGCTATATCAGACAGGTATTATTGATCAGATAGAGGTACTAAAACAAACAGATGTAGCTGACGTTGAGGGTGTCCTTAAACGCAAGGATATGATCATGCAGCTACAAGGACAACTACAGCAGGCAGGCGAAGAGATAAAGAAACTAAAAGGAGATTTACAGACTGCTCAACGAGAAAGTATGCACGACAAGAAACGTGTGGAAGTAAAAGAATTTGAAAAGAAGCTGGCCAAGGCTGAGGCAAAAGCAGAAATGACCTCATCTTTATTTCAAGCTAGGGCTGGAGATGAACTAAAAAAGCTAAAGGAAGAAACTAAAGCTGCTGAGAAAGAAGCCAAAAGGATAACACCACTATGAACCCACTATTTGCGTTAATGGCAAAGAATACCCAAGAACAAAGTGACCCTTATTATGAACAAAGTGACCCTTATTATGAAACAGGGCTTAATGCTCCAGGCATGAGAGGATCTGATCCATCTATGGATTATAATTCTTTAATGCTTAATCCCCCGCCATATTCAAGGGGGATAGCTGGAAACATAACTTCGACTGAAGATATGACTCCTTTTGATTATGATGCACTGGTGAAACAAAGACAGGCTCAGAATCTTATTGATAATCCAAATATGGATGAGTGGCCCATAGATCCTAGATTAGCTGCGAGACAAAGAGCATCAGAAAGAAGAGAGGCTAGTAGACTAAAAGCATTAAATAGAAGAGGAGCCAGTAGACAAAGAGCAACAGATAGAAGAGAGGCTAGTATAGATAGACTCTCAGAAAGACAAGCTCTTAGCGATCAGCGTCGTGTACAAAGGCAAGTCGAAATGGAAGATACAAGAAATCGTGCGTCTAGTAGAAGAGAATTAAAAGTTCAGGAAGCTGCTGAGAATAGGGCTGCAGCTAAAATACGTGCATTAAGCCGTATGCCAGGTATAGCTAGTAGTATGGGTCCACGTGTACCAAATTTTGCACCAGAGAAAATAGAACAAGTATATGATCCACTGGCTTTAAGAGACAGATGGAGAGATAATAAGGGTCTATTTCAAGGTGGCCGAGAAGGAAGGTTATTTGGCAGAGCTAGAGATTGGGTAGAAGATAGGTTTTAAATAAGATGAAAATTATTAGTGAAAGGTTGTTGCTGTGGTAGTAACTACAAATAACCAAGGAGAGTAAAATGGATGCACAATTAGAGACACGTGATGCCGCTGAGTTCCCGATAGAAGATACACAGATACCTACTGAAGGTATAGATATCCAGGCTGAGAGCATTGATGAATTCGATGTTACAGGGGGCTTTGGTACGATCACGGAAGAGTCTATTGCTGCGGGTGATGAACTAGAACCGCAAATAGGCGACGATTCCCAGCCTAAAGACGATCCTCGTCGACATGAATTTTGGCAAAGTAAGCATGATAAGCTGTCGAATGAGAAGAGCGATTTGCAAAGACAGGTGTCATTTTATGAGAATACAATGGCACCATTAGAACATGCCCTTCAACAAAATCCAGATATTATGGATATGTTGGAACAGCGTGTTACAGGGCAATCGCAATCATTCTCCAATAGCCAACCTCAGGGTAATCAACAAATGAACCCTGAAGACCTATCGAAGATGCCAATACAGCCTACTAAACCGTCAAGTTATAACGAGGTAGACGCATATAGTGACCCAGAAAGTGAGTCCTTTAAGTATAACGCAAACATGCAGGGTTATCTTGTTGATAAAATAGCCGCTCTTGAACATGCGGATATTCAGCGAGAGAACGCATATCGTATGCAAGCTCAACAGCAGCGTACTGATGCTATTATTTCTAATGCAAGAACCTCTGCTCAGTCTTTTGGTGCTACTCAGAGTGAGGCCAATGAATTCGTTCAATGGCTATCAAATCCCGCTGAGGTAACACCAGAAAACATGTATCGCGTTTATAAATCTTTAAAGGGGGCTCCCACCCAAAGAAAGACCGAAGATAGAAAACGTCAGATGATGGATCAGCAGGAGCGTCTAAAGGCGCCCACACCTGCAGCTGTTCAAACTGGACAGTCTCCGTCTCCTAAATCTGCGGAAGATCTCTTCAACGATGGGTTACTAAATTATAAACGATAGAATAGGAGGGATTAGCAATGGCTGTTAAAACCCTAGGTACAGGAGGCTCGACTGGTATATTATACCTGGACAGGCGTGACTTCTACATTGATCCACAGGTTGTAAAAGAGTTGTGGACAGATGTAGCTCCTTTTACAACTGTATTATCTAATAGAGAGACAAGAAGCTTAAATGATCCTATTTTTAAGATGTTTGAGCATCGTAATCCTTGGGTAGTCCAGAAAATCCAGCTATCGGGGGCGGTTTCCGACTTACTAGCTAATGGGACAGCACAAGATCTCCCAGCAGTAGAAGCAACAATCGGCCTTGAAGGTGGTGATGGTTTAAACACAACAGAGTACAGCTCATGGGCTGGACTTATTTGTGAGGTATGGGCATCAGGTGCTGTCTGGAATGGTGCTGGGGGTGGTGATATTACTGGCACAAGTTCAAAAGGTAGCGTACTGATAAGAGAAGGCTCTAATTCCGATTTCGAGATCTGTAACTTATCAGGTACTGATTTTGATATAGCAGCACATGACTGGTTAGTAGTGATAGGTAACGCACACGGCGAAGGAACAGAAGCGCCTGAAGCGTGGGCTGACGAACTGCAGGTTGTCTATAACTCGACTCAGATTTTCAAGACACCTCTTGAAATTACTGGTACGCTGTTACAGGCTTCTCTCAGAGGAGAAAGCTCAGAACTTGCTCGTCTTCGTTCACAGAAAAGCATGGAACACAAAATGCAGAAAGAACGTGCATTTTTGTTCGGCCAAAGGGTAGGAGGGACTAACCTAGACCAATCTGGAGAGTCTTTTGGTGATGACGGCGTAGATGACGGTGGCGGTAAGAAAGTACGGACTACATATGGTATGGTATCAGCACTAAATAAATACGGTGCTTCTTCTGGTGATGATCAATCAGTATTTACTATCTCAGAAGCTTCATACTCCTATAGTGATTTCGTAGATGACATGGAGAAGGTATTCCAGTATGTTCCAGATTCTGGAGTAAAACGTGCCTTCTGCGGATCTGGTGCATTAAGCTACTGGTCGAAAATGGCTGGTTCTGAGGGTATGGCTGGTAATTCAGGCTGGACAGTTAATCTGGGCGACATGAAACGTGATTCACTAGGCTTTAACTATAAAGTCTTAGAAACACCTCATGGCGTACTCCAGTTAATACCAACGCCTGCGTTAAGAGGCCCTTACAATGGCTACATGTTGGTTATCGAAGATGGTAACATGTTCCATGCTCAGTACCGTTCACCCATGTTCCAGGCTAATGTGAAGAGTGATAACGCATATGATGGTGTCAAAGATCAGTATTTCTCTGATGAAGGCATCGGAATCTCGCTTATCGAATCGCATAACTTGATGAAAGTCACAGCATAAGGAGGCTAAATCATGGCTAGACCTTATTTTGGCGGAACAAGCGCAGCCGTAAGGGATGTAACATCTAGTGCAACATTAGGTATGGCTGATAGTGGAAAAACTATCATACTAGATGGTAGTGGTGTCGAAGACGCAGCATTGGTGGTGACATTACCAGCTGCCGCAAATAAAGGATGTGAATATTCCTTTATCTTAAAGGCAATCGGAAATGAAGCAACAGAGGATGTGGACATAGTACGAGCGTCAGCAAGTGATAGTTTTGTTGGCTATATTGTCTCTGCAAGCGATCCTGTCGTAATCGCATCAGCAAGTACCTCAAATACTAGGATACGATTTGATCAAAGTGAGGGTGCTGACGCAGGTGATTGGGTCCATCTAATTAGTGACGGTTCAAGATGGCATGTCTATGGCGTATGTAGTGCTCAAACTTCCTCTACTCCAGTAGTGAAGCTCATCGATTCTTAGACAATGAGTATCTGATTATAGCAGAGCTAGAGGCAGGTCTTAATATGGCCTGCCTCAAACCTGCTTTTAAATTAAGGAAAGATTAGTATGGCAATAGCAGTTACATATCAAACACGTATAGAGGAACTCATAGGTAGCCTTAGCGATACAGCCGCAATAAGTAACGCTTTAAAAGACATTGCGAGAGAAATTATAAATACACTTCACCCGTTACTTTTAGAGTCAATGACTTACAAAAGAGAAGACACAAATGGTAATGGCGTTTTGCTGGGAGGTTCTAGTAAGATACTGTATGCGGATAAAGATGGCTATGAAGCACATCAGGTACATGCAAAATCTAGAGAAAGATACGAGGATAGTAACTCCCTATTTAAGGCAACCGCTAAAAGTCCTGTATTTTACGTATATGGTGACAAAGGATATGTAATACCAGATGGGGGTAATCTTTATACTGTCTATTATCCCTCAATTGCATATGATGATAACTATGGGGTGTACGCTAGCGGAACAGCTGGAGCACCAAATGTAGTAATTGAAGAAATGGAACCATTAATAGTATTAGGGGCTGCTGTTAGACTACGTATGCTCCAATTAATTGAGAAACGTGCAGATTTCCCTATTACTCTTGTAATAGCCGCTAGCCCACCTGATGTTCCTGGTATTACTATACCAGAAATAGATACTACAAATTGGTCAGCACCCGAATATAATGTTGATGTAGCAGCTGCTGAGTTTACTCAACTAGCCACTCTTATAGATACTGAAGAAGATGTTGAGCTGGCAATGGCTAAAATACAAGAGATATCAGCAATTATACAGAATGAGCTAAACGAGTTTAATGAAGTGAATACAGCATATCAAGCTTACATAGCTAAAGCTGTACAAGACGCTCAGTTTGTGTCAGCTGCAGAATCACAAGATATACAAAGATATGGTGCACAACTACAAGCTTATCAAGCAGATATTCAGAAAGAAGTAACAGCATTTACAAGTAACCTACAAATGGAAGGCGGAGAGCATAGTGCCATGATGCAGGAAATGCAAGCACTTCAAGCTCAATATCAATTTGGTTTAAGCACTCTTACAGGAGCAGCACAATAGAATGATTGCCGCATATAGATATAAAAGAAATCCAGAATTTCGTGACTCTGAAAGAAAAGCATATCTTAAAGATAGAGAGTATTGGGACTCATATCAGGGTAATGACTATGTAGATAAAGTAAGAGCTGATATAATAGAATCTGAACAACAAAAGGACAGGTTTGGACATGGAACTGATCAGAGACAAATAATAGAAGCAAGTGTGAAACTTATAAATGAGTTCATGCCTGAAATAGATAAAGAACTTAGAAAGGCTTTTGTAGAAGGCGATCTTCAAACTAAGGCTCAACTTTTACAAGAACATGCTAATGATACTGATGATAGACTATGGAGATCAAATGAGTGGATGTTTTTAGAACAAGCTCTTGGGAAATAATACAATAAAGGGATAAAGTTATGATGCCACAATTAATGATGTTATTAAGCAAAGCAGGTAAACTTGCAAGCAAAGCTGCAAATTACGGAGGCGCGTATAGCGCCAGAAACATTGGATCATACGGCGCAAAAAGGGCTGGAGAGATGTATGCTAAAAACCCTAGAGCATTTCAAATCGGAGGCGCTGCATTAGGAGGGGCCGCATTAGGAAGTGTGGCGGGGACAGCGTCAGACATAGATCGGTCATTCAGGGAGGGGGTGAGAGATCGATTTGGACATGGTATTGAATCTAGGAGTGATGGCATGTCTGATAAACAAGTAATGGATACACTAGAGGCTGCTGCAAGATACCTACAAAAAGGTGAAGAAATTCCCAATGAAATATTAGAATCATTAATGGGTCTAAACCCTAATGATTTTTCACAAGATGCTGGAAGTAGCTTAGCTGCCTTTCAATCGTACGTAGCACCTCAAGAAGATCCTCGCCACGTTATGTATTAAAATAGGATTAAAGATATGAAACAACAAGAAATGATAGAAGCCGTTCAACAGCATCATCCAATGATAGGGGAAACACAAATAAGATTATGGCTTAATGACGCTATAAGGGAATTTTGTAGAAAGACTAGATGTATTAAAGCTGTCTATCAGTTTGACACAACAACAGACACAAGATGGTATGGATTAGAAGATGAAATACTTGAAGTTACAGATGTTGACTTCGACGGTTATCGAATACCGAGACTAGTCGGAACACCTGAAAAGAAGGATCTAACATAATGGCAAAATCTTATACTAAACCAGAAGTATGGTGGACTGATAGACTTAGCATTGCTATTGCATCACAGTCTGGGGATACATTTTCAGGCCCTGCGGGGTCTAAGCAGGTTACACTGTACGTTATCAAGAGATGCGATCTTTTTACTGATGACCTTACTGAGGACTTAGCAGATTCTGGGCTTTTAGAAGAGTTTCATGATGCTATTGTCTCTAAAGGCATAGGGCGTGGCTATGAGATGTCTAATCCCCAATTGGCTGCATTTTGGGAGATGAAATACCACCAAAAACAATTAGATGGTAAAAGATATGCAAATGTGGGAGAAGATGGAAGTGGTTACATGGTTATAGGACAGGATTTCTAATGAATGAAATAACTCCAGTTGCTGAACAAGCGATGACCGAATATATTCATGGCAGACTTGAAGGCACATGGTCAGATATAGAAGCAAAATGGAACGACATTAGCAATGAATGGGATCATAGCTTTTATCAAATATTCACTAGCCTTGTAGTTCCAGAGCAATCAATGACTGAGTTTATTTTCACATAACATAATATGAAGGAGAGATTATGCCAGGATTAGCAAATATAGTTGTTAAGGATAGTTACAAGAGCCTTCTTCGTGTAGACAACAATACTAGTGGGATAACTGGTACAGCTCAACAGGTATATGATGGGGAAGGGACATCGTGCCCACTTTATCTGGGGTCATCATCTGTTGATATTTATGGGCTATTAACAGTCGGTATAAATGGTACTGGCTATGATGTCAAGTTCTATGGAGCTACGACTGACAAATATATGCTCTGGGACGAATCAGAGGATGAGCTAGTTGTTGAAGGAAGCATAAGTGCAAGTGGTGATCTCGACATAGGAGGTGATCTTGTCGTAGCGGGAGAGAGCACGTTTTCTAGCGATAGTGTATATCTTAAAAATGATGGATACAACTCAGGTACACCAGTAAAAGCATTATCATTAAATACATCAGATGGGGCAATTAAAATAGCAGGTGTTGAAGTGAAGACAACTGGAGTATTAAAACTTAAGACACTAACTCAAGCTGCTCAAGAAGCATTAACACCAGCTATTGGTGACGTTGTTATGAGAACAGATGGTATGTCACTTAAAACAGAGCCTTTTCTGTACGGTGACTAGATGACGATATTAAGAGATAGATATGAATCACAGAATAATGAAGATATGCTCGACATTAAAGAATTAGGATATCTACTTCAATTAGTTGATAGTGGGAATCATAGTGGGCTTATGTTGGAGCTAGCCCTTAGTGTAAAACACAAGCTCCAAGGTAGAATACAATCAATAATGAAAAATAAGGAAGAAATATAATGGCTGGTTGGAAAAAGTTACTCACAAGCGGAGACATTGTTAATGCTGACCTTTCTGGTTCTGCTGGGATTACAAGCGCTAATATAGCAGACGGAACTATCGACGCAGCTGCTCTAGGAGCTGATTGTGTGACAGCCGCAAAGATTGGTGACGATGTTATTAATAGCGAACATTACGCAGCAGGAAGTATCGACAATGAACACTTAGCAGCAAACAGTGTGGACTCGGCTCAATATGTAGATGACTCTATTGATAATGCTCACATAGCAGATGATGCTGTCGAGGGCGATCAAATACGTTCTGGGCAAGTATCTGGTGACCATTTAGCTGCAGATTGTATTACTGCAGCTAAGATAGCAGATAATGCTATCGGTAGTGAACATCTAGAAGATGATGCAGTCGGAGTAGCTGAACTTTCTGCTTCTGGTACAGCATCAAGTTCCACCTTTTTAAGAGGAGATAACACTTGGTCTACTCCTTCTGGTACTAACACTGAAGAAGTCCAAGACATAGTAGGTGCGATGTTTACCAGTAATACAGAAACAAAAATAGCCGCAACTTATGATGACGGAGACGGAACCATAGACCTTGTAGTAGATGACATGACTGCAAATGATAATACTTGGAGAGGAGTCACAGCAGGTGGTAATTCGCTCGCAAGTAATGAAACCCTAGCATTTACAGCAGGTACAGGTATTTCCATATCCGAATCTGCTGGAGCAGTTACCATAACAAACTCAATTAGTGACACGAACCTCACTACTGAGGAAGTGCAAGATATAGTCGGTGCTATGTTCACTGGTAACACAGAAACAAAAATAGCTGCAACCTACCAAGATGGTGACGGAACTATAGACCTTGTAGTAGACGATATGACAGCTAATGATGATGTAGATGTTAGTGTAGCTAATTTAAAAACAAGATTAGCAGGTGGGTTCGGCAGTAATGCTGTAACGATTGGTGATTCAGATGATGTCGTAACGATTGGAAATGATCTTGTAGTAACTGGTGACTTGACTGTTTCTGGTGATACTACGACACTTAATATTGACACATTAAGTGTAGAAGATAAACTTGTTATACTCTCCTCTGGTTCAGGTGGAGGTTCTACATCTAATGCAAACGCATCTGGTCTTGTAGTTAATACAGATCAAACTAATGAACCAACATTGAAGTGGTATGAAACTGCAGCAGCAACAGGTGGACCATTTCATTGGGCTATGACAAGTAGGAACGATGCTAGTACAATAGGTCTGGCAGGTATTCAGGTTGAAGTAACATCTGGATCTCCATCAGGTTTAGAAACAGTTGGTGGGTTGTTTGCATATAACTCAGCAGATGGCACGATGTACTTCTACAACGCAGTATAGTTAATAACATAGTTAGGAGATAGTATGGCTGGTTGGAAGAAAATCCTAACCGACACTGTAAGTAATGGTGAGTGGTCAGGAGCAGACCTTGCAGTAGTTAATGGTGGTACTGGGGCTTCATCAGCAAGCTCAGCGAGAACCAATCTTGGCATCACCTATGCCAATATTGGTACTGTTGATATAAGCTCCAATACCAACTTAGCTGCTGGCACAAATATTAGCTTAAGTGGCGACACATTAAATGTAGATGATGCCTTCATAAAAAATAATGCTAGCGACACTACTTCAGGGACAATTACTGCTGCGGGTTTTACAACTACAGGTACTGCCACATTTGGTGAAGATACTTACAATACGACTCCCAACCCTACAAAACTTGCAGTTTTTGGCAGGATCTATTGTGATATAGGTGCTGGTTATCCTTTTACTGTTTATGATAGCGCAGCTGGTGAAAACTTGTTTGAAGTCGATGGGGGTGATTGTGTTAAAATAGACCCAGCAGGAGCCCTGGGCGCGACCGAATTTGGTGGTGGAATTACGATTGATGGGAATATAAGCGGTGCTACTAACATGGCTACAATTACTTCTGATATTGATAGTAGTCCTACAATATATGTTGACGATGATGCACCTTCTGGTGGTTCATCTGGCGATATATGGCTGGAATACTAATGGGACTGAATGTAAAGAACGGTGCTTCGTGGGAAGATTCAATACCATATGTAAATGTTGGTGGTACTTGGAAGAGAGCCAAAGCCTATGTTAAGGATGGAACAGAGTGGTCAGCTATATACAGAGACTACAAAGGCTTAATAATTGATGATTGGGATGATAACAAGGTCTCCAGTAGGGATACTTTTACAACAAGGGCATTTAGTGGTACAGAGCCAGATGACACAGATGACGCTTATGTTGTAACAAGACCAACTTGGGTTGTTACTAGTGGTGCTACAGCTACTGGTGGCGTATTAAAGCTATACAATCCTGGCGGTGCTACACCAAGGGCTTATGTTGACCTTACTACAGCGTTTAGTAATGGTGACTATCAAACATGGGAATGGCGAGTTAAGCTATCTTCAAGTATGAATAAGCCACAGACATTTACACTGCAGATGAATGACTCTACTAGTTGGGCTCCAACGTCGTCTTATGAAGTTCACGTTAAAAATAATGGGCAACTGAGACTCCATAGAAGGGGGCCTACCAATGCTTATCTAGCCACTGTTTCCAGTGTATTTAGTCTTGATACTTGGTATACGGTAACTTACTGCATTAGAAGTGGGCCAGGTTTGGGTGACCAGCAACATAGAGTATATGTAGATGGTAGACAAGAAATTGATGTTGCTGACAATAATCATTCAGTAGTATATACAACATGGTTTAATAGTTGGGGCGCAATATCTTCAGGCAAATATGCATATATTGATTGGTTTAAGCATTGGAATGGAAGTGGGTATCCTTACTAACCAGATGATTCTACTAAAAACAAAATTTGAAGAAACACCAGAAGAAGATGAGTTCTTTTGGGGAACAAAACTTATGCAGGCATTTCCAGAGGTAACTATCTTTCTTGAAGATTTCGATTCTGAAAAGGAAGAAGGAAATGTTTACATTGAAACTGACGGACTGGATGCTGAAACAATAGAAGCAATAATAGGACATGAGTCAGTAATTGAACAGTTAAGCTAATAAGGAGCTAATATGGATGCAGAACTCAAAGGCAGGGTAACCGAGCTGTCAACCATTAAAGACAACCTTCTGGCACAGTTGCAGAATGTTATAGGGCGAATAGATGAAATTAAAGAACTGCAGTCAAACGGCTACTATTTGGCTAAAAAGAAAGAAGCAAAAAAAAGTAAGAATAAGAATGAATAATATCAATAAAAGAAGTGAACCGAGTTTTACTAGCACCAATGATTGTCGGTGTTTTGTATCAGGGTATGATTTATCTATTGGGAAATTATCTGAGCTTGTTTTGGATAGCAGTCAGTGTTCTCTGCATTCATACAGCAAAGATACTGACGGCATTAACTATATCAAACGCGAAACAAACAAATGAATGGCAACGAAAAAAAAGACTTGCAGACTGTTTTAGATGTGCTTACCAAGCACAGGCAGGAGAGCAGTGAGCTAGCAAGTGTTGTGAATGATATTAGGATATGTCTGATGGGTGACCCAACAAAACACGAAGATTTAGGGTTGCAAGGTGCAGTAGATAAAAACACGATGTTCCGCAAGTCAGCTATAAAAGGAATGTGGGTACTAATCACTGGTTTTATCGGAATGGCGTATACCACAATAAGAAACTTACTCAAATAGGAGAACAAAATGGGCAAACTAGTAAACAATGTTGTTGGATTATTTGTTGGAGAATCATCAAAGAAACGGCAGATGGGAATAGGGGCAGCACTTGTCTGTTCTAGTATGTACTACTTCGACGCAATCAATGTCGACTTATTCGAGTCAATAATGGGACTCATTGTAATATGGATGGGTGTTGCCTATTCTGCCAAACTAAGTAAACTTGGCAATGCAATAAAGGGTCTAAAAAAATGAATATGGACCAAATATCAGAAGAAGCACTGCAGCATTTACGAGACAGGGAAGGAGAGATAAATATGATCTATAAGGATAGCCTAGGTAAACCTACTGGCGGTACAGGTCATCTAATGCGGCCCCAAGATTATCTTGACCTTGGATTAGACATGGAAAATATGCAGTATGGTACTTATCACCACCCTGGGTATAATCGTGATTTTCAGGTTGCCATAGATAGTAATGGAGACCCTATCCAACTTGATAAATCAGTTACAGATAATTGGCTATTAAACGACTCACAAACGGCATTTAATGCTGCAAATTACCAAATGAGCCAACTCGGTGAGGAATACCAGAACAATGAGGCATTAAGAGATACGCTAATTAGTGTGAACTACCAGATGGGAGAGAACTGGTATAAGCCTAAAAGCGAAGGAGGAAAGGGATTTAAGGGTGTCTGGGAAGGAATGCAGGAGGGTGATTGGGAAAAAGCTGCAGGTAATGTCGAATGGCAGAATCCCACGACAAAACTAAATAAGACAGGTTGGCACAACCAAACACCTGATAGAACTAACGACTTTATGAAAGGACTCCGAGCAATGAACACTCCGAGCGCTGAGATGGCTACGCTTGATCCATTTGGATACGGCACAGAAACGGAAGAACCGAGTTCATATAATACTAGTAATGTAGCTTACGGTTATTATCCAGGGAGATTTAAAGATTGAATGGATCCTAGACTATTATACTTAGCACGACAAAATAAAAAGGATATTGAAAAATTCCTTCGTTGGAGACCTTCCATTGATAAAAGCTATGATGATTTAATAGCTGATATACAATCAGGGAATTTAAGTGTTAATTATGTTCCTGAAGATGAATGGGAAGCTCATGCTTCTAATACATATCCTGACAGAGCACCAGAAGATCTTCCTGGCGGTTGGTATAGTAGAAGAGATGATACAATAAATGTTCCAGACTCAGAGTGGGGAAGAGAAGAATCCTTACCTCATGAGCTTATGCACTATTTTGGTTCGCATACTCCTGGACAATACTCAGTTCCAGAAATAAATAAGTACCAGCAATTAGATATGGATTTAAAAGGATGGCTACCATCATTGCATCCTGGAGGTCGAAGACCTACTTTACCTGGCAAAACTAAATTAGGACAATGGTGGAATGAAAAACTCGCTACCAAAGATAGCGAGTATTCAAACAAAAAAGGATATCATCCTTGGCTTGATGAGCACGCTTTTGATACAGCTCTTAGTGAGCGCGGGCAAGGGATTGCAAATTCTGATTTTGCCAGCGGAGAACCATTAAGAAGGGATCCATTTGGATATGGCACAACTGTTCCCATTTCAACAGATGTGGATATAGATCCATTATTAGTACGGTAATTATTCAAGGAGATAAGAAAATGAATGGGAACGAAAGAAAAGATCCATTTGGATTTGGGACTGATGTTTTGCCAGACGGTGCAACTGTCACCGAGGAGGCGCTGATGGACAACACTCCTAACACCATGGATATGACGCGAGGAAGTCTTCAGTGGGGAAATAGTAGAGGGGACCGTTATAACTGGGGCGGTTATATACCTGGAAGTTATAAGGGCTTAGGCCCAGGGCCAGTGGGAAAGCAAAGCTCGAACTGGCCTGGCTCACCAGGTTCAACACGAGCAGTTTATGAGGCGGCTCTGGATTATATGGGCAAAGGATGGAAAAAGCAAGGCCCTAACTCCAAGATCACCCCAGAAGCCTGGAGACACGCAGATCCCCTTAATCAATATAATCATCCAAGAAATAGGCAATTAATCCAGGATTTCTTGGATGCTGATGAGTGGGACTACGACTACTAAAATAACAAGGTGCCCGTAAGCAAAGAAAGAATTGAGGAGATACTCGGGTATTATCTCCTCCACGGCGAAGACGCTACTTGTGACACCTTTGGTATTAAGTCACCAACATTAAGGCGTTATAGACGAGAATCAAAACAGTTTGATATACCTGATGTTAATAAAACTGTTGCATTACGAAAGATAGCAGAGCAATATTCATCTAAAGAGCTCGAAGCTATCGCAAAAGGTGGTAGGGTTACACCAGGTCAACCTAGTATACCAGTTATTGATCTACAGGGTGACAGAACAAGAATAGGTGTAATGGGTGACATTCATTTTGGCAGTAAATACTGTCTTTATGAGCTTATTGACATTGCATTTTCAGAATTTGAAAAAGAAGGATGTGACATCATCTGTCAGGTAGGAGACTTAACTGAAGGGATGTCCAACAGGGCTGGCCATGTATATGAACTTGATAAAATAGGATATCATGA
>Ga0208433_1000314_pt1 | contig 23156 bp, 23 predicted proteins | sample 3_EtaG_FD_184075 | JGI IMG/M metagenome (GOLD analysis project Ga0208433, IMG submission 184075) | Marine viral communities from the Subarctic Pacific Ocean - 3_ETSP_OMZ_AT15126 metaG (SPAdes) (version 2) | ecosystem: Environmental > Aquatic > Marine > Oceanic | place: Pacific Ocean | collected...
GTTTTCGGGCACGAAATTGAAAACATTGAGAAACAAATTACCACATATGAAGAAAACAAAGAAGCGATTGAAAATCTAGAACAACTTCTTATAAAGAAAAAGAAATATAATACATCTCTTGAGCATATAGAAGAAAGCTGTGATGAGTGCCAACAAGAACTAAATGACTTATATATTTCCCACGGATCCTGCGAGCAAAAATTACAGAGTTTAATTGAACAAAAGAGCGAGTTATCCGAGTTGCGCGAAGACTACTCCGCTTATGATTTATTTATGAGATGCATGCACACCAGCGGCATCTCCTATGATATTATTAAGAAGAAGTTGCCACCGATTAATGAAGAAATTGCGAAGGTGTTGGCAAATATTGTAAATTTTGAAGTCTTTTTTGAGAATGATGATAGACGTTTAAATGTTTATATTAAACACCCAAAGCACGAACCGCGCCCTATTGAGATGGGCTCAGGAGCAGAAAAAACAATTGCATCGATGGCGATCAGGCTTGCATTGTTGCACGTTAGTAACTTGCCCAAATCAAATATATTCATCCTTGACGAGCCAGGAACGGCTCTCGATGCAGAAAATCTAGAAGGATTTGTTAGAATATTAGATATGGTCAAATCGTATTTTAAGACAGTGATTCTAATATCTCATTTAGATTCGCTAAAAGACTGTGTTGACTATATCGTAAACATTGAAAAGAAAAATGGTTATGCACACGTAAGTCAATAATTTTTGTTGACTATTTATATAACAGGAGATACAAGAAAATGCAAAATGGTTTAGTAGATAAAGTATTACAAAAGCTAATTTCCCGCAAGTTACTTACATTTTTAACAGCAACAGGGCTGATGCTTTGGTCCGATTTGGCTTCGGAAACATGGGGTATGATCGCTATGGTTTATATTGGCACGCAAGGAGCAGTTGATGTTATGAAAGCATATAAATATGGAGAATAAATGACTTGGTTAGCTATGAAATTATATATGAAAAAGGCGTGGCTTTGGTGCAAGCACCATTGGAAGATTGCTGCGGTTGCTGCATGGACTCTTATTATTTGGGTTGTTGCGAGAAAGAACGTTGGTGCATATGCCAAAGTGCTCGATACAACTATCGAGAGCTATAAAAAGGAAGTTGAAGTGCTGGACAACACCCACAATGCCGAAATAGAAAAAAGAAACGAAGCAATTCGCAAACGCACCGAGGCACTAACAAAATTGGAACAGCACTATGACAGATCTTTAGATTATTTAACTGTCGAAAAAAGAGCAAGATATTTAGAACTAATAACGATGTTTGATCAAGATCCAGAATTTGTTAATGAAGCAATTACAGAGGAGTTTGGATTTAAATATGTGGAATAAGATTGCACAAATGTTAAGCTTTGCTTTATTTTTATGCACTCCTGCCTACGCGCAAGACACAGAAGAAGAGCCGATGTTTACACACCTGGAACAAGGTGAGACAGCGCCCTTCGCTGGCACCCTGTTCAACCCATCAGCGACAGCAACGTTAATTACGGCGCACCAATATTCATTAACCGAATGTGATTTGTTGGTAGAATATGAAGTGGCGAAAGCGCGTACTGAAATGCAATTGCAATTATCGGTGCTTCAAATAAGCTATGACTCTTTGAACGAAAAACATACGCTTTTGATGGATATCAAGAATGATGAAATTAGTACCTATAGAGAAATGTCGCTTAAGCAACCAAATAAAAATAATCATTGGTGGCTCGCGGGAGGAACTATCGCGGGTATCGGACTTTCTCTTGGCGTGTTTTACGCCGCAACAAATATCGTGCAATGACAAATCCCAAGCAAGATCCAGACTACGCCATAAAAGTTGAAAAGGCAATAGCAGAGAAATATGGCATAGAAACTGTGCAGCACCCAGAAAAAGACTGGACCCCAGAAAAAGAGCAAGAATATATAGAGCAGCGCAGGCTACTAAACGAAAAAATTAGAAACTTATCTGAAAAGACTGAAAAAGTAGAAGTTCAGGGAGTTTTGATATCAAAAAAACTACTTAATAAAGATAGCAATAGAGTTTGTTCCACTTGTGATACTTATTCTTTCGATACGAAGGATAATATTTACATGAATAGATATGATTGCTGTCGTCAGTGTTACATAACATGGATTGAGGGAAGAAAAGAACGTTGGGAAGCCGGATGGCGTCCCACACAAGGAGAAAATAAATAAATGGCAACAACAGTGTTAGACATCGTAAGAGGAATTTCACAAGCAGCCGCAAATGGCTATGATGGCTCACAAGATGAAAAATATTCTTATGACGGCGAATCAAGAAAGATTGGGCTAAAAAGAGAAGAAGGCGATCCTATTGTTGATTCTCGTGTTGTTGATGGGTTTGGTGTTGTCTTTCATGGCAATCTCTTATGCATCAGCTATCAGAGCGATATTAAACTCAAGGAAGTATATGCGGGCGATATTGAAGCCGACGTAGAAGACATGATTCAGAACGTTGCCAATTTCCTAAAAAAAGAGTATAAAAAGATTACTGGTGATGCTCTTTCCCTCACGCCCGAGGGCGAAGTGAGTGTTGGAGTCCAGAACACTTCAAACGTTCGCGCTTTTGTTACAGGTAAACGACATTATAAAGTTGGAAACCTCGATGGAGTAACACCAGTTGCGGATCCATCCAAGGACAGATTAGACAAGTCTATTCGCGATTTTCTTGCGCTTGGCAAAAACAAATAAAAAATGATTAGATGTCGTTTGAACTTACAAAAAATGAAATTTTAAAAGAGATCTTACAAAGCGGAAAGGATCCAGTTTATTTTATTGATAACTATGCAAGGATCGCCCACCCTTTGGAGGGTTTAATTCCTTTTAAACTGTACGACTTTCAGAAAGAATTACTAACAGATTTTAATGATCATCGCTTCAATGTTATATTAAAAGCAAGACAGTTGGGTATTTCCACCACAACTGCTGCTTATATTGCGTGGATGATGCTGTTCCACAGAAATAAAAATATTCTTGTAATTGCGACCAAGTTTCAGACCGCAGGCAATCTTGTAAAAAAAGTAAAACATATAATTAAAAATCTGCCACCTTGGATGCAAATAGCAAATATTACAATTGATAATAGAGCATCGTTTGTTCTCTCCAACGGTTCTGAAATCAAAGCATCATCAACTTCTTCCGATGCCGGTCGTTCGGAGGCGCTATCATTGTTAGTAATCGATGAAGCGGCACACGTTGACGGGCTTGAAGAATTGTGGCCAGGTCTTTATCCCACTCTATCAACAGGTGGTCGTTGTATTGCCTTGTCAACTCCTAATGGTGTTGGGAACTGGTTCCACCAGATATACGTAGATTCAGAACAGGGACAAAACGATTTCTTTCCTACTAAACTAATATGGGATGTTCATCCCGAAAGAGATCTGGAATGGTTTGAAAAGGAAACCAAGAACATGTCCCAGAGACAAGTTGCACAAGAACTAGAGTGCAATTTTAATATGTCAGGCGAGACTGTTATTCACCCTGAAGATCTAGAATGGATGACAACACTGATCAAAGAGCCGCAATACCGAACAGGGTTTGATAGAAATTTTTGGATTTGGGAAAAGTCCATAGATGGATACAACTACCTTCTTACCGTTGATGTCGCACGGGGCGACGGCAAGGACAATTCAACACTTCATGTTATAAAACTAGAAACTATGGAAGTTGTCGCAGAATATCAAGGAAAGCCAACTCTTGATGTTTATGCCGATATGATTAATAGTATTGGACGAGAGTATAACAACGGGATGGTTGTTGTTGAAAATAACTCTGTTGGGTTTGGAGTGTTAACAAAATTGCAAGAGCTAGGCTATAATAATATTTATTTTTCTATTAAGTCAACTCATGAATATGTTGAGCAGTTGCAAGGAGAACACATGTCTAATGCTGTTGCTGGTTTTTCTACTACATCAAAGACTCGCCCTCTGATTGTTGCAAAAATGGAAGAATTCATTAGAAATAAACTAATTACTGTATACTCTTCTAGAATGGTTAACGAGTTAAAAACTTTTATCTGGCACCATGGTCGTCCCGAGGCTATGAGAAGTTATAATGATGACTTAACCATGGCTTTGGCGATTGGCTGCTGGGTTCGAGATACGGCTTTTGAGGCAGGAAAATTGGATCAAGAATATAGGAACGCATTTGTAAACTCTATGTTTGTTGCCTCAACAAAGCTCAATAATCAAATTAAAGGGCAAGAGGGATATAGAAAGAATATGGATCTCCAGGGTGAGCAGCAACAAGCCAAAGAGTCAATGCACGAATTTGGCTGGCTATATAAAGGATAAAATAAATGGCAAATAGCAATAGAAATCCCAAAAATAATCAATCCAGCCTTTTTAAGCAATTAACTCGTTTGCTCTCTGGTCCGCTTGTAAACTATCGTACACAAACGAGTAGAAAGCTTTCTCGTGTCCAGCTTGATAAATTTAAATTTCAGTCTGCCGCAGGATTAAATTTCAAAAAATCTGCATATAATCCTTTTGAGCAGTTAAGCACGGCCATTATGGCCAATCAGCTACGAGCCGAAAGATATCAAGATTTTGAGCAAATGGAGTATACCCCCGAGATTGCTTCCGGGCTTGATATTTACGCCGATGAAATGACCACTTCCAGCGATTTGCAGCCTCTTCTTAATGTCAAGTGCCACAATGAAGAAATTAAAGCAGTTTTGCAGGAACTATATCATACAGTTCTTAATATTGATTTCAATCTTTTTGGTTGGTGCCGCACAATGTGTAAATATGGGGACTTCTTTTTATATTTAGATATAGATGAACAATTAGGTATACAATCCATTGTCGGACTCCCTACCCACGAAATTGAGCGCTTAGAAGGAGAAGATAAAAGCAATCCAAAATACGTACAATTTCAGTGGAACTCGGGTGGGCTTACATTTGAAAATTGGCAAATCGCACATTTTAGGATCTTAGGCAATGATAAGTATGCGCCATACGGCTCCTCAGTTTTAGAGCCTGCACGAAGAATTTTTCGTCAACTAATTCTATTAGAAGATGCTATGATGGCATATCGCATTGTGCGATCACCCGAACGCCGTGTTTTTTATATTGATGTTGGAAATGTTGCGCCACAAGATGTTGAACAATATATGCAAAAAGTTATGACACAGATGAAGCGCAATCAGGTTGTTGACGCTAGCACTGGTCGTGTAGATTTGCGTTACAATCCGATGAGCACTGAAGAAGATTACTTTATCCCCGTCCGTGGCGGTGTTTCTTCCAAGGTTGAAACCTTGGCAGGTGGTTCTTATACTGGCGATATTGATGATGTTAAATATTTAAGAGATAAATTGTTTTCTGCATTAAAGATTCCGCAATCTTATCTTTCAAGAGGCGAAGGTGCCGAAGAAGACAAGACAACACTTGCACAAAAAGATATTCGTTTTGCGAGAACAATCCAGAGATTGCAAAGGTCTATCATTACAGAACTAGAAAAAATAGGAATTATTCATTTATATACGCTTGGGTATAAGGGCGCAGACTTAATTGGATTCAAGCTTTCTCTTAATAACCCATCTAAGATCGCGGAACTTCAAGAACTTGAACATTGGAAGACCAAGTTCGACGTGGCTTCGGGCGCAACCGAAGGATTCTTTAGTCGTCGTTGGGTCGCAGAACATTTGTTTAATTTATCTGAGGAAGAGTTTATTAGAAATCAACGAGAAATGTTTTTCGATAGACGATATGATGCTCAGCTTGAAGCAGAAGCCACGGCTATTACTGCCGCTGCTGAAGGGGCAGGCGAAGGTATGGGTGGTGAACTTGGTGGCGATCTCGATGTCGATCTCGGTGACGATCTCGGCGGCGAACTTGGTGGCGAACCTGGAGGCGAAGAACCTGGAGAAGAAGGGGGCGAAGACACACTTTTAGCAGCCCCTGGCAAACGTGATGACCAGAGACGCAAAGGTAAAAGCGGACCAAGAAGGCGGCATACTCGCAGCAAATCCCGAGGAATTGAGGTAAATACAGCCAGAACTAATAATCCAGGCGGCGTAGGATATGAAACACTACATCACCTTTCTTCTATTGGTGACGAGTTTAGGAAAGCAGGTATCTATTATGAGTCCAATGGGCATAAAGATAATTTAGAAGAAAGCAGATTATTTGAGGTAAAACAAGAAATAAAGAAACTAATTACGGAACTAGAAGATAGTAAATTGGGTGATAAAAATGAAAAAGAACAAACATAACAAGAAAAGAAATACCGCTTTTTTATATGAAGTGCTTATAAAAGAAATGACTAAGGCAATAGTATCCAAAGATCAAAAGCACAAATTACGTGTAGTTTCTATTCTCAAAGAATTTTTTAATCCAAATGCTATCTTAAGAAAAGAACTATCTCTTTACAATACTCTTTTAGAAACAAGCGGTCTTGATGCCTATACTGCTGAAAAATTGGTTTATAACGTGCGAGAGGCACATGCCAAACTTGAACAGCAACACGTTCATAGTGCTCAGGGAAGCTTGGTTAAGAGAGTCAACAAAGAATTATCAAAAAGCGTATTTGTTAATTTCGTTCCAAATTATAAAAGCATGGCGACCCTATCCCAACTTTTTGATGCAGATCTGGGACCAGCCAATATTAAAAGAAATGTTTTGCTAGAACGTCAGATTGTTAAAAATCTTATGTTAGTAGAAACAACAGAACCACAAAATAAAATGAAGCCAATTGATAATTTGGTTTTTAAAACTTTTGCTAGCAAGTTTAACGAAACACACTCTGGTGGACTCCTCAGAGAGCAGAGGGAACTATTAAATAAATATGTTTTTTCTTTTGTAGATAATGGAATTGATATTAAAATTTATCTTAATGAAGAACTTTCAAGACTTTATAAAGTCATTGAGGGATCCGCTAAATACGAAGAGATTAAAAACGACAATAACATGGCAAACTCAACCAAAGAAGTTCTTGTCCTAATTGAAAGCTTTAAAGACAGGCCAATTGATAAAAATATGGTAAGCAGCGTATTAAAAATTCAAAATTTAGTATATGAGATTACAAGCAAATGAGCATTACAGTAACAATTCCACACGTAAAGAAAAAAATTGGAATTCAAAAAGATATTGTTCTTGATGTTCGCAAGACTTTGGGCGAACAATTTGTTGTATTTGATCATCCCGATGTAGATATTGTTATTATTCCTGAAAGCAATAAAGTTTTGGTCTTAGCAAAGCACACTCCTAATGACGAGGTTTACGATACGCAAGATAGACTTTTTTTACTTTTAAGAAAAGAAGGCATTGTTGATCCCGAGAGTATAAAAGCTGGATTTGTTTATGGCTCTATGGAAGGACAGATGTTTCTTAACGAAGATATCGACATGGTTCAAGTAGCTCTTTATGGAATAGACAAATTTATTACAGAAGAAAAACCTTATTTTGAATATGTTGAACAGTTTGAAAAAGCCGTAGATGATTATATAGCGGAGCCAACCGACGATGATAGTACCGCTCTTGGAGAAGTGCCACAAGAACCTACCAAGGGATCAATTAGACCCGGTTGGATACGGGGTCCATATGGCATGAGCATAATGACCAGGATTTAAAATGGATCTTTTATATTTTGTGTTGGCTGCTTATGGCTTAACGCAAATTTTAGTATACGGAACTATATTTAATTCTGTTAGACCAACAAGGGGTAAACTAGGAGAACTATTCCGTTGTCCAATGTGTCTCGGCTTTTGGGTCGGGGCATTTTTATTTGGAATTAATAGGTATACAGAACTATTTACATTCGAGTATTGTCTCGCTAATCTTTTTCTTTTAAGTTGTTTGTCTTCTGGCACATCTTATGTTTTGAATATGATTATCGGAGATGAGGGAATAAAACATGAACACAAATATTTGGACGCGCAAGTGGATGCTACAACCAGTAAGAAATTGCTGTAAAGGATCCTAACTCACGCAGGTGGTGCCTGCATTTGAGAAATACTATGAATAAACTATTATTAACAGAATATTATGAATTATGTCCCGATGGGAAATGTGATGATCTGTTGACCGAAGAAGAGAAGAGAATGGTTCGCGAAGAAGGCGCTATGTTTTTAACTGGTGTTATGCAACGAGCAAATCATCTTAATGGAAATGGCCGAATTTATAATCGCCCAATCTTAGAACGCGAAGTTAAAAATTACGATAAGCTTGTCCGTGAAAGAAGGGCTCTGGGGGAACTAGATCACCCCGATTCTGCTGTTATTAATTTATCGGCTGCATGTCATCTTGTAACAGAAGTGTGGTGGGATGGCGATGCTGTCATGGGTAAGGTACAGGTTTTGAACACCCCATCTGGCAAGATCTTAAAAGAACTTGTTAATTCTGGTGTAAAACTTGGCATATCTTCAAGAGGGATGGGATCCGTTCATGAATCAAATGGGCAAACAATTGTAGAAGACGATTTTCAATTAATTTGTTTTGATTTTGTTTCTGAGCCTTCAACAACTGGTGCTTTTATGATGCAAGAAAATAAACAGCCAAACATTATTACAAAAGCAGATAGAATCAATAGAGCGCTCAACGAAATATTGAGGGGTCAATGAAAAAATCAGAATTGAAACAGATTCTCAAACCTCTTATAAAAGAATGCATTAAAGAGGTGATGTTTGAAGAGGGTGTTTTGTCCAATATTGTTTCCGAAGTTGCACAAGGTCTTGGGAACAAAACAATTGTTGCCTCAAAACAACATGTTGCCCAACCCGCACAACAAAACATCAACGAACAACAAGAAGCAAAAGTAGAACGTCAAAAGATACAAGAGACGAGAAAAAGAATGTTAGATGCCATCGGCACCGAATCTTATAATGGAGTAGATCTCTTTGAGGGAACAACCCTAGCTCCTCAGAAGTCTGATCAAACATCAGCCCTCTCTGGTATAGATCCCGATGATCAAGGTGTCGATATCAATACAATTTTTGGAGGAGCCAGTAAAAACTGGTCACACATGTTCAAATGAGCAGAGCAGTCAATATTTCCGTCAAGCCACTAAAAAGAGATACCTCCGAAAAGCTAATTCGAAGGTTTAGGCGCAAAGTGAAGAAATCAGGAATTCTTGACGAGGTTAGAAAAAGACAGTATTATAAAAAACCTTCGGAATTGAGAAGAGAAAAAATTATTCGTAGAAAACGCGAAACCGCAAAATTAGAAAGAAAAAAGAAGTAATTAGATACTAATTATAAGGGAAAAACAGGAGTTTAACAACAATGGCATTAACGGGGCAATCAGGTTCTGGACCTAGCACATATTCAGTAGGCTTACATAACGTTGGATCATATCAAGTCTCGGCGGTGCCTTGGATTTCAGGATCGGGACTAAACCATGGTAAGGGCGCAGAGGCTGCTTTACCTAAAGGGCAGGAATTTAAATTTGAATTTCCGATGGTTGCAAAATCAATTACCGTAATTAATCAAAGTGCCCAAGATATTCGGGTGCATTTTAACTCTACGTCGTCCACACTCAGCCGCCCAGACCTCCAGCCCATAGGTGGCATAAATGTTATTAGCGGATCGCACTATCTTTTACTGAATTCTGCTGAAGATTCTTACACTTTTGGCGTAAAGGCAGCAGAAATTTATGTTTCAGCACCAGAGACAAATAGTGGAGATGCATCGTTTACAATAATTGCCGAACTAACGCAAATTAATTTAGCTAGAATGTTTGAACACACCGGCTCTGGATTAACAGAATAGTGGAGATTTTTAATGGGCTTTAAACCAGGAAGTGGCGAACTATCCGATTTAGACGTAGATTCTGGAACTTTATCAGTTGACGAGACGAATAACAGGGTCGGACTGGGCACAACGAGCCCAAAGACTGCTCTTACGGTTGAGGGGACGATTACCCTCAAAGAGCAAGCCGATGCTGATAGCGACACCCCCGCCTACGGGCAGATTTGGGTGAACACGGCTACTCCATGTGAACTCTATTTCACGACAGATGCCGGGGATGATATCCAGCTTACGTCTGGTGCGGCAACTTCTCTTGCTGCTGACGATATTACTGCCGGTGATGCCGCAGTTTCAATTTCAACTACCAGTGGTAATATTACTGTTGATTCAAATGCCGGCGCAGTCAGTATCGATGGCCACACTGGTGTAACTGTAGCCTCCTCAAATTCCGGTGATATTACACTTAACTCTGCGGCTAACCTTGCTGTCACCGCCGATACTGCTACTTTCGCCTCTGCGAATGCTAATGATCCTCTTGTTGTGATCAAAAACACTACAGACGATGCTAACGGCCCACGCCTACGATTTGTGAAGGACAAAGGCGCCGCCGGCGCGGCAAACGATGTTGCCGGCCTCATTGAGTTTTATGCCGATGATGCGTCTCAAGATCAGGTTCTATTCTCTGAAATTAAGTCTCAAGTTAAGGTTCACACAAATGGCCAAGAGGGCGGCAAATTCACAGTTTCTGTTGCAGAGAATGATGGAACATCCACCGCCGGCTTAGTAATTGAGGATGGCGATGCAGACGGCGAACTTGATGTAACTATTGGTGCTGGCGCTGCTTCTCTCACAACAATTGCTGGAGATCTAGACATTCCCAATGGCGGTTTTGCTCTGGGTTCAGATGCATCTGGTGATATGTATTACCGCAATTCTAGTGGTGTTTTCACACGAATTGCTGTTGGCAGCGATAATCATGTGCTTACTTTGAATGGTGCTGTTCCTGGCTGGGAAGCTGCCGCCGGCGGCGGCGGCGGTGCAGACGCCAACGACCTGGATCATATCCTTCACCAACAAGTTTTTTCTTAAGAGTTAACCAAGTAACTATATATATAGGAGTTTATTATGGCAACCATTTCAAAAATCGTCCTAAGTGCATCCACTGATGGCCGCCCTATTGAGGTCGCCGCTAGCGCTACCGCAGGGACAACCATTCATACTGGACCGGACGTGGCCGCTGATTATGACGAAATCTGGCTGTGGGCTTGTAATCACAATACCAGCGCGGAAACTCTTGTATTGGAATGGGGTGGAGTAACATCCACAGATGACCTTATGAAAACAGTGATCCAGCCGAACGAAACCGTATTGGTTTCTCCTGGTTGGATACTGAAGGGCAATGCCGCCACCGCACTAATCGTCAAAGCTTTTTCCACGACGGTGAACAAGGTGTCTATTATCGGGTTCGTCAACAGGATTGACGACGCATGAGTAAACGTAGCCGTTCTCCTGGTCCTGTTAGGACTGGACCTACTGAATCGAGGCGTGGTAGGGGTCCGTGGGCTACGTGGCAAGTTATGAACTTGGACATAGCGGACTTCCAGATCTACCAAGAGGACGCGGGGGTCCATTGGACGCTTGCGAATACTGCGGGAGGGATACGCGCTACAAAAGAAAGCACTTCGGCAAAAAACTGGGCGGGCGGCACCCAGGATGGTATGGCCATTATTCAGAAAAAACACGTATCTCCTTGGGTTGTCGGGATTCCTGGTGGTTTTTCAGATGAGAAGTGGCGCACGGGGCATGCCGTCTTCCGCTCTCAAGCGAAGTTTGTGTTTGGGTCTGACATAGAAAGCGCCCCCGCCCAGATTCACGGGGGACCAGCAATCGTGACTTACACCAACGATCAATCTGGGACGCCCGCTGGACCTGCATTTGCTCACGATGCTGCCCAGCCAAGTTGGTATGCCCATGCACAAACCACTACCCGCGAAACGAGTCGCCCGGATCAATGGAACGCGGCGTGGTCCCACATCGGTGGATCAGACTGGATCGTGGTGGGCGGTGGCGACAACTCTCCAGAGTACGGTAATGTCGATTCAGGCGGAAACGCAGATCAGACTGAACTCTCTACCGGTATTACCTACCCGGGCGAGGATAGAGAGTATGTTCATATGGCGTGGCAAGACTCAAGCGCCCCCGCGACTGCTCCAAAGCATACTTACAGACTTGAACTCGATCCTGGCACTGACAACAACTTGAAACTTGATGGGAAGTATCTGCACCCTGCATTCTTTTTTGCCTCGTGGGGAACGGGGCAAATCGGGGATTGGGTCGAACTCGTTGAGTGGCGAATCATGGTTCAACAGTTGCCAACCCGGGGAAGCCAATGACTCCTCGCTCTGCAAGGAATAACTGTATTATAGGAATAAGAGCGTTCTTATTACCATTTGCTATCTATTTATATTGACGAATAATATATATTATAGGAGCTTTGTTTAATGGGTGAGTTTACCTGGGCATATATTAATGGGGCACTAACAGCAAGTGGTCCCACTGGTTCGATCCAATTTAGGGGCGACGATGAGGGCTGTTTTGCCACTCTATCAGGAAGCCCCAACCTTAGATATCTCACAGGATCCCAGCCTGAACATGGTGGCAACGAGGTAGGCATATTAGAACTCACTGGTAATTTAAATATCAGTGGAAATCTTAATATCGCGGGTAGCTTCACCACAATTTCCTCAAGCAACTTAGTGGTACAAGACCCAATACTTGGGCTTGCATTTGGTTCTGCAAGTCATGCATCGAGTGTTACAGGTGGCGTTGGCGACCGTGGATTTGTTTTTGGTCTTAATGGAAATCTCAATCAAGCTCTAATATGGGATCAATCTTCTGGAAGCTTTGTCATAGGGAAAGTGGGATCGCATGGTCCTGACAAAACTGCTTATGATGTTCCATTCGATAATTTTAGTACTTTTAGAGCAGGAGTCTTCCAAGCTGTAGGTAATGCCAGTCAAGCAAAGCCCACCCTTTCGGTTATACACCTGGAAGATACCAATGACGCTGTTGAGATTATAGCAGACGCTGTTACAACTGCCGACGTGATGGATGTTACTGCCGATGGATTAACGACCGGTAAAATCCTCAAGCTGGTATCTGATGCTTCAAGCACGGGTACAAGAGATCTGGTATTTATTCATAACGATAATACTGCTGCTGTCAATACAACAGTGCTTAATATTAAAAACGATGCCATAGCGGCAAACAAAACTGTTACGATTGAAACGACAGCAGCCGAAACTAACCCGCTCCTTGAGTTAAAAAACTCAAACGCTGCAACTGATAAGCCTCCGATCTTGAGCCTTAACAGATCGAGCGCCAGCGAAGCAGATGATATGTCTTTGGGCAGAATTGAATTCAATGGCATCCAGAGCGGTGATGATTCAATATCATATGTGACTATTGATGGGTTTGCTTCTGATGTGACAAGCGGCGACGAAGGAGGCAAACTTGTATTTAACGTAATGGCGGGTGGCTCAGCCGCAGACGCTGACTCAAAAAATCTCCTCTCCATCGGAGGCGAGGATCAAACCGGAGGTCAACAATGTGAAGTTGTTGTTAATGAAGATGGCATCGATTGTGATTTTAGAGTGGAGGGAGATAGCGAAACCCACCTCATTTTCGCAGAAGCGGAGAACGACCGCGTTAGTATCGGTGCCTCCGTTGATAGCCCCGTCGCAACGTTGGAGGTTACCAACGCTAGTGATGGCGGCGTGCCCCTCCTTCAACTAAACTCAAACGACACAGATAAAATAGCTCTTGATGTTAATGCTGCTAATATCGATGCCAATGTGCTTGATATCACTGCTGATGCAGTTACAACCGCAAACGTAATTAATGTTAGTGCCGATGCTTTGTCTACCGGTATCGGATTGCATATTGATGATAATTCTTCACACACAGGCGATCACCATGTTGTTGAAATAAAACAAAGCAGCGCAGCGGCTGTTGGTGCCACGGCATTAGCAGTCTCCTCCAGTGGCGGGAAAATAGGGATGGTGTTAAGTAAGACATATTCTAACACAAGTGCTGCAAGCGTAACTGGTTTAATTCTGGATTTTGATAAGACCGGAGCTTCCACATCAAATAACACACTAATCGGTGCCCAGATTGATATGGACAACGCGACGGCAACTGACGGCACGAATCAAATGGTGGGTATTCAGGTCACACCGACCTTAACTCACGCCAACGATGCAGGAACAACCACAGTTACTGGTGCAGAAATTATAGCTACCGGACACACCAATGGAACATCTAACACAGAGGGTGTTGCAGTCAGGGCAGAAAGCGCTGCTAAGAATGTGGGTATAAAGATTGTTGCCACAGATCATGCAGTCGCGACCATCGATAAAGACCACGCCGATCTTATAATTGCCAGTTCTGCTGATGAAGATGATCACTTCTCGATTACAGTCGGTACAGCAGGAGCAACAACAATTAGAACTGAGGAGGATGCTGCTGCTGCCGCTAACTTATTGTTTGAAGTTGATGGAAACATATCTGCTTCTGCGAATCATGGGGCAAACCCCTTCCAGATCCAGGCATCGAAACTTAAATTATTAAATACGCCCTTATCCTCTTCGGAAGATGTGGCAGGCGCAAGCCTAACAACAAGTGGAAGACTTTGTGTTTCGGGCTCCGCAGAACTTGAAGGAGACGTAACAGTTAGTGGCTCCTTGACTGTTCTTGGTACAACAACAAGTGTTTCATCAAGCAATGTAATTATAAAAGATCCGATCATTGGTCTTGGGTTCGGAACCGCTAGCGCCAACACTGGTGCTGTGGGCGACCGTGGATTTGTCTTTGGTCTTGGTGGAAATGTTAATCAAGCTTTAATATGGGATCAGTCTTCTGCAAGCTTTGTTCTAGGAAAAGTCGGGGCGATTGGTCCAGACAGGACTGCCTATGATGTTCCATTCCCCGATCTTAGTACACTTAGGCTTGGTTCTTTAGAATTTCTAAGCAATATTTCGGGATCTGGTGAGATTTTTGCAGATAGCATTAAGACTAGTGGCGATCTTGCTGTTTCTGGCAACGTCGGCATTGGCACCTCTACACCGGATTATGAACTCGATGTGGCTGGTAATATTGGAATCGGGGCCGAGGGCGGGGCAGCCGCGTTGCTTCGAAGCAACGGCGACTCCAACACGTATATAAGATTTACTGCTGGTGGAGATGGCATCGATTATCTTGTCGGCGCCGTAAAGGCCATGGCATGGGATCCCAGCAAGACCCACGTCAACCCGCAAAACGCGGATCACGACTTCCGGGTTGATACTTCTGGATCCGATGGATCCCAAGATAACTCGCTTTTTGTCGAGGGCTCTTCCGGGAACGTGGGCATCGGAACAGCGACACCAGACAATCTGCTGACAGTTGTAGGTGGTCATATATCTTCAGAGAAAGGTCTTAAAACAGGAACAGCACATTTTCAATGGTCTGGTAGAACAGCAGCCTTTGCCAATGGGGTAGATGATTTGGTGGCATATCTCACTTTTGGGGACCATTCTACATGGGGTTGGATTGAAGTCACGGTAACCGATGGGCACAACAATGCGCGGTGTACAGGAAAATATACAAAACGTTATCAGATAGGAAGAAATGCCAGCACAGCCATCAACCACCAGCTATCCGAAGTTCCAGCAAGCATTGGGGCGGTTGCAGATGAATTTAAATTAGGTGATTTTGAAGTTGATAGTAATATATTAAGAATACCGATCTATAGGGTGACTACTTCAGGAAATTACCTAACTGTTTTTGTTGAAGGCGAACTGACCCTAGCTACTGATAATGTCGATGGGATTTTAGGAGATCTTGCCCTGACTTCTCCTGCCGAAGTTAGTAATTCCGAAACAAGAGATTATTATAGTATAATGTCCGACCGCGTGGGCATTGGAACGGCTGCTCCTACCGCTTTACTGCACGCCGTGAACGGAAGCAGTGGTGGTCATCCAGCCGTCCTTATAGATAATGATGACACAGACGAAATTGCACTTGATATTAATGCCGCGAATATTTCAGAACCTGTAGTTGACATACTAGCAAGTGCTATAACAACAGCCAATATTATTAATATTACGACCAATGATAGTTTAACCACCGGAAAAGTAATTGCCATCGACCATAACGATGCAGCAACTACAGCCGTTGGACCAGTAGGCATCTCATATGATTTCGATAAAGATGGTGCAATGGGAAATGGATCAGTCGCTGCCTATACCGGATTGGATATCGATATGCACGATGCTGCCAGTAATCATGCCGGATCCATAGTATACATGAAGGGCATAGACATTGATATAGGATCGACCGAGGCTGATGGCACCATTATTAATATCGGCATCGATATCTCGGGATCAGGGGGCGACTATAATATTGGTCTTAAAACTCTAATGGACGATGCAGCCGGAAGCCCAGACATCGTAATGTCGTCATCAATAAACAATAATGACTATGGGACAATCTCTGTTGGCGCGAATGGAGCGATGACAGTCACCACTACTGACCAAAGTGCTGCTGATGCCGACTTGACATTCACTGTTGACGGCGATATCTCGCTTGCGGCAAATGGTGGTTCAAATACTTTCCAGCTTCAGTCAAACAATTTTGCCGTCACGGAAGCCGGGGATGCTGAAGTTCTCAGATCTGTAGGTGTCGGAGTGCCCTTTTCTGCCAGCCTGGGAATGAACGTTCATCACAATCCAACTTCCTTAAAACTTGGAACAGGCGGTGGCGAGGTTGTGGCATTTGGAACAGAAAGTCCACTTGGAGCCAACGCGCTGGTCGCTGGCTATCTATACTGCATGCAGGACGATGGTGCTTGGTGTCTTGCCGATGCAGATCTGGTAGCAAGCAGCAGTGCTCTCCTTGGAATCGCGCTCGGTGGCGAGGTACAAGATGGCATACTTCTACGAGGATATTTTCATATGGCATCAGCATCTGTTAGCGATCACCATCTCATAGGTCAGCCATGTTATATCTCGGAAGACGCTGGGCATATTGACTGGATAGCACCTTCAGCAGCAGGTGACACTGTAAGAGTTATCGGCTATGGAACACCCGTGGCAAATCTTATTTATTTTAATCCTGATAATACCTGGATTGAACTACCGTAATGATAACATCGGCACTGAAGCCTTAAATTGCATTACGTGCGATATTATAGGATCAGGACTCTACAGATAAGACGATGCAGCGAATAAAGATAAAATCGGGCATTTACAGTTTTGAGACACTATTTATTTGTGACTAAATATCTTTAATGGAGTGTATATATGTCTACATTGCTTGAACAAGCCATAGTTGATGCTGAAGCGCTAAAAGAAGCAGCAATTAGAAATGCCGAAGCGGCAATTGTTGAAAAATATTCATCCGAAGTCAAGGTGGCAGTTGAGTCCCTTTTAGAACAGGAAGATGACTTTATGGGAGGGCTCGAAGATGAATTTGGACAAGAACCTCAAGAGGAAAGTCCTGTTTCAAAAGACGTTCCCTATGCCGTTGAAGAAGGAGACGAACCAATTATGGTACGTTTAGATCTTGAAGCTTTAGAGCGTGCTCTGGATGAAGAAGGCTCCACGGTTGCTGAAGAAACTCACGAAGAACTTGCAGAAGATCTTGAAGAAGAGATCGAGGAAGGGACCGGTCAAGAGGAGATTGACGAAGAAATCGAACTTGATCAAGCCATACTTGATGCCCTAGCTGAAGAGTTGAAGGTAGATGTCGGCGCTCCCGATCAAGGTCCAGGCGGACGAGCAACACCCACAGCAAGAAACCTTGAGGGACAAAAAGCACAGCTTGCATCCCTAAAAGACGATGAACTTGCCGAAGAGCATGAGGCACTCGAAAAAGCCAGAAAAGAGCTTAATACACATACGGAGCAATTGAACGTTCTTCGCAAAGCGAAGTCAAATCTCCACAAAACAGTTTTACATCTTAAGGGGCGATTGGAAGAAGTTAATCTTTCCAACGCTCGTTTACTTTATACTAATCGTGTTTTAAATAGCACCTCCTTGAATGAGCGACAAAAGAAAAGAATTGTCGAGTCTATTTCAAATGCCGATTCAGTTGAAGAAGCGAAGGTTATTTATGAAACTCTTCAAAACGCAGTGGGAGATGCTAGAAACAGCAAATCTCCACAATCACTTCGTGAAGCAGTGGAAAGACCGTCGCCAACACTTCCCCGAAGAAGGGAAGTTCGTGCCCAAAATCCGCATTTTGATCGGATGAAGGCATTAGCAGGCATTAAAGGAGGTAATAAATAATGTCCGTTTTAAACAAACTAACTGAAGGCATTGTCGATAGAAATCTTTCAAAGGAAGGTGCTGCACTCTTAAACAAGTGGGAACGCACCGGACTTTTAGAGGGTATTGATAATGACCGCAAGAAGAACAGCATGGCTCGTCTTCTTGAAAACCAAGCCAAGGAGCTTCTTCGTGAAACTTCTGCTATGGCTACTGGTGATGTTGAAGGCTTTGCTGCCGTCGCATTTCCAATTGTCCGCCGTGTATTCGGTGGGCTAGTCGCTAACGATCTCGTTAGCGTACAACCAATGAGCTTACCAACTGGACTCATTTTCTTCCTTGACTTCACCGTATCTAGTGATACTGGTACTCGTCTAGGATACGAATCTGGTGAATCTTTGTATGGTGGCGGCAAGGTTGGTGCAGAAATTACTGGTGGTGTTTCACTGACCGGTGATTCGGCTGAAGATAGCTTTTATAACTTGAATCAAGGTTATTCTTCACCAACAGGCTCAGCATTGGGCATTGCAATCCAAAATGTTGCTTCTGGAACGTTCGGTGGCGGTGGATCCAAGGTGGGCGAAGGTCGCGCCTGGGCTCCAGACAATGGTACCTCACTTGCAGGCGTAGCAATGGAGGGCGGACTCTTCGATAGGCTTTGCCGGTACGACCCAGACTTCACTTCTGGAACAACCAACGTGCTTATTCAGAGGGTCGCCGTATCGAGTCTTGATCAGTTAAATACCGATGATTTCATCAGTGTTTCAGCATCATACCGACCCGGTGAACATGTTCGTCGCTTGACCCAGTACTCAGGATCTAGTGCCAACAAGGGCGTGTGGAAGCCCGGTGACGCAAAAACTCACCTTTTGCTTTTCGCCGCGTCTGATACTCGAACAATTGCAGAATTGTCCGCTTCACATGCCGTCGTCAGTGATACGCTAGACTACCGCTTTGCAGCGACTGATGACTTCGGTGCAGGTGGTGTTGTTGGCTCTGTTATCGGTAAGCAGCTTTGGGGTGCTGAACAAGCAGCAGCAGCCGTTGGTTCGACCTCTGGTGTCATTCCCGAGATTGACATCAAGGTTGACTCTGTGAGTATTACCGCGATCACCAAGAAGCTCAAGGCTAAGTGGACACCGGAGTTGGGACAAGATCTTAACGCCTACCACAACTTGGATGCAGAGGTTGAACTTACTTCAATTCTCTCTGAGCAAATTGCTCTAGAGATTGACCGTGAGATTCTTAATGATCTCGTCCAAGGCGCAACCGCTGGTACATACTACTGGTCGCGTGCGGCTGGTCGCTTTGTAAACAGGCTCACAGGTCAGGAGCAAGGTGCTACCACAGCAACTCCAGACTTTACTGGTACTGTTTCTGAGTGGTATGAGACTCTTGTTGAGACAATCAATGATGTCTCTGCACAGATCCATCGCAAGACCTTAAGAGGAGGAGCTAACTTCATCGTCGTTGGACCAGAAGTTGCTAATGTTCTTGAGTTCACTGCCGGATTCCGTGCTCAGGTCACTGGTGATGCAGACAGAGGAACTGTTGGTGCTGTTAAAACTGGCGCACTTTCCAAGAAATGGGATGTCTATGTAGACCCCTACTTCCCGCGTAACGTCGTTCTCGTCGGACGCAAGGGCGGTTCTTTCTTAGAAAGCGGCTATGTATATGCTCCATATGTTCCACTACAAGTCACGCCTACTATCTTCGGAACCGAAGACTTCGTGCCCCGCAAGGGAGTCATGACGCGCTACGGTAAGAAGATGGTTCGTCCTGATATGTATGGACTAGTTGTTGTTGTTGACCTCGTTTAATAGAACAAAATAAACAATAGCGCAAAAAGAATTCCCTCGTCATGTAAATGGCGAGGGTTTTCTTTTATCGTTCAACTATTTAAGTTGAGGAGGCTTATATATAATGGCGATCCCAAAACTTTCACCAGCTAGCTCTTTTAGCGCAGTTGTGCTCCCGGCATCGGGCTCAACAGGGAACAATCCAGCTACTTCCATGGTGGCCACGCATTGCCCAATCGGTGTATATACAGCGTCTGCCGATTTTGTTTCTGGTGCAGTCGATCAGATAGCTTATACATATCAAAAGTTAGGCGGCGATATTCTTGATATTGAACTCACTACGGGAAGTGTTTATGCAGCATATGAAGAAGCATGTTTAGAATATTCTTATATTGTTAATTTGCATCAATCAAAAAATGTATTATCAAATCTTTTAGGAAATTCAACCGGAACATTTAACCATGACGGAGAATTCAAATCAGGGGCGCTTTCCTCAAGTCTCAAGGGCGATCAGATTTCCCTAAAATATCCAAAGTTTACTCTTCAATATTCAGAGCGAGTTTCGGATGCCGTCTCAGTCCACGCTGGCGTCGGTGGCTCAACTACAATTTATTCTGCTTCTTTTGCTGCAACTGCTAGTCGGCAAGATTATGATTTACAACAAATAATTGCTAGCGCTTCAGCAGCCAATAAAGACGTTGCAACGGGAAATCCAGTACCATATGCAAATATCGGAAATAAAAAAGTTATTATTGATAAAGTATATTATAAAACACCATCAGCTATGTGGCGTTTTTTTGGCTATTATGGCGGCTTGAATACTGTTGGCAATTTGGCAAACTATGGGCAATATGCAGACGATTCAACATTTCAAATAATACCAGTTTGGCAAAACAAAGCACAAGCAATGCAGTTTGAAGATGCCATATACACAAGAAACTCACACTATTCCTATGAAATTAAAAATAATAATTTAAGAATATTTCCACAATCTGTTCTTGAAGCCCCAGCTTATTATTGGGTTAATTTTAGAGTTGAGGACGATGCATGGTCACAAACCTATGATAGAACAATTGGAACTGAGGGCGTTAACAATATGAATACGCTGCCATTTGCCAATATTCCATATGAAAATATTAATTCAATTGGTAAACAATGGATTAGAAGATTTACACTCGCTCTTTCAAAAGAGACATTGGGACAAGTTCGCTCCAAATTTGCCACTGTCCCCATACCAGGAGAGTCGGTGACACTAAATGGTCCAGCACTAATCACTGAAGCCCGAGAAGATCAAGATAAATTAAGAACGGAGCTAAGAGAAGTACTTGATGAGCTTACTTATCAATCTCTAGTTGAATCTGACGCGACCATTGTTGAGTCTACTAGTCGAGTCAATCAGATTATCCCAGCAGGCATTTTCATTGGATAGAAGGAGATAGATGGCAAACAATAAATGGTCACAGCCTAAGAATCCTCCTCCTCCATTATTTTTTGGAAAAAAAGAAAGAAACTTAGTAAAACAAGTAAACGACGAGCTTATTGAGCGAGTTATTGGACAACAGGTCGTATATTATCCAATAGATCAGACCACCACAAACTATAACGATCTATATGGCGAAGCTATAGAAAAATCATTTCTCCCACCGGTAAGAGTATATGCGCTTGTTGATTACCAAAGTACGGAAACAAAAGCCGATGAACACGTTGGAGTTGATAAGGCTAATACGATTACAATTTATTTCCACAAAAGAAGACTAACTGACGATCAAGATCTATATGTTAGAGAGGGTGATTTTGTATTGTATGGCGATTATTTTTACGAGATCACAACTGTTGCATGGGCAAGACAATTATTTGGACAAATTGATCACAAGTTTGAAGTCATAGCCACTTGTGCATATTCGCGAGAGGGACTATTCGATGCCACTTGATGACCCAAGAAAGAACCCAAGAAGAACTGAGCTTGCACCTTTGCAAGAAATTTCTTTTATGCCCTCTACTATAGAGACTATTGATCGTGCCCTTTTTAAACATATTGATGAAAATATTAATCCTTTTTGTAGTACCAACAAGGGCTGGAAAAAGGTGCCATTTATTTGGACAGGTGCGGAAAGAGCGTATCAGATTAAGCACAATAAAGATCTACGAGATGTAAATGGATTTCTAATCTATCCCCTGATATCTCTTGAGCGAATTTCTATTGCTAAAGATGTAACTAAAAGAGGGGCATTTTATGCATCTTTGCCACCAAACAGATCGGATAACAAGGGTGGTCGTATGACTGTCGCAAGAGTGATTAAGCAAGATAAAACTGCTAATTTTGCGAATGCCGATGCCAAGAGAATATTGCTGAGCCGATCTGAGCCAGTATCAACACAGCAAAGTAATTTTCCTAAACCGAATACAAAGATAGTCTATGAAACTATCACGATGCCAGTTCCCATTTACTTGGAAATAAATTATAAGCTGCTACTTCAAACAGAATACCAACAACAAGTAAATGAGATTATCACATCATTTATAACTAGACCCGGTGGAATAAACTATTTTAATATTAGTCAGGATGGTCATACGTTTGAGGTTTTTGTTGAACCTGATTATACCTTAACGAACAATGCCGCCTCACTAATGGAGGATGCAAGGGGATACCAAACAGAAATTACATTTAACGTAATTGGGTATATAATAGGGGGCGACAAAAACGATGAACGTCCCAAAATTGTTAGAAGAGAAAATGCCGTCGAAGTTAAGATGGGCAGGGAATCTGTAATTTTTGGTGACATCCCAGAGAATGTACATATTAGTGGAAATGTTCCATTTTACAAAGATTAGTTTTTGAGTTATTTGGGTCTTTCACCATTTATTTAACTATTTACTTACGATAATACGAATATATACTATTCTTAATAATTTATGTTGAAGCGCTGTAAGGAGACACTTCGTAATGCCAGTTAAATCTTTCAAATTTATTTCACCCGGTATTTTTATAAATGAGATCGACAATTCTCAATTACCTCGGGTTGCTGCGGACATGGGGCCAGTCCTCATCGGACGAACAGAAAAAGGTCCAGCAATGCGTCCCGTCAAAGTTGGGTCATTTTCTGAATATGTTGAGATTTTTGGAAACCCCTTGGCTGGCGGCGAAGGTGGCGATGTTTGGCGAGAGGGTAACTATACTGCTCCCACTTACGCTGGGTTTGCAGCACAAGCTTATTTGAGAAACAGCAATGCTCTAACAATGGTACGCCTCTTGGGGGCACAAGATTCAAGAGTATCCGCAGGACAAGGCGGTGGCGCTGGTCGCGCTGGCTGGGAAACTGATGCCACTCTAAACACT
>Ga0208433_1000335_pt1 | contig 22177 bp, 31 predicted proteins | sample 3_EtaG_FD_184075 | JGI IMG/M metagenome (GOLD analysis project Ga0208433, IMG submission 184075) | Marine viral communities from the Subarctic Pacific Ocean - 3_ETSP_OMZ_AT15126 metaG (SPAdes) (version 2) | ecosystem: Environmental > Aquatic > Marine > Oceanic | place: Pacific Ocean | collected...
ATCTAATACATAATCAACCGATATCAGTTTGTCATAAAATAAAGTAACACCTTCTGCTACCTTATCTTTGTATGTTCCTGATGTTTGTAATAAATTATAAAACCCGCCATACCAAGTATTGATTGCTACTGTAAGTTGGACTTGAATCCATAGAGAGGCTACTAACAGCGCACCGCCGCCGTATGCCCATAAGGCCCACTTCTTACTTCTATAAAATGCTTTGATCATCCGAATAAACCCTCAAGTGTGGCTCGGCGTTTATGTCGGAACAAATCAAACTCCTTATTCTTACCAAAGGCCCAGCAATTTTCTATATAAACCTTATTCATAAACTCTATAAGGTCTTCCTTGGTCTCAAACTTATTCTTACCTTGTGGCCGCTGCATTATTCTCATACCTATTTGACCTATCCAATGGGGCCTCAGGGAATCCACCAGCTCATCACCAGACCGATACCTCTTGCCTTTTATTTTGGGGTCCATAATATTAGTGATTAGAAAACCATTATCACTCAAAGTATTGAAACTATTTATCGCTACAGGCAGATAAAACTCATCGCGCCAAATGCTGTATTCATTATATTTACTCCAACTCTGGTCTTCCTCAAAATCTCCACCCTCATTATATCTCTCTGTGGAAAAATATGGTGGTGATGTAAAAGCACAATCTACATCCCTAATATCATCCCAAGGCAAATCTTCAGCGCCACACCTATATATCTGCACTGTTTTGCCGGGAGACATTTTATCCAACTCCTGTATCATTTGATGGTATACCTCAAAAGTGTTAGGATTCGGATCACAACCAATATAGTGTGTTGCATCTGAGGCATAAAAACCAGTAAGTCTATCACCCCAACCCATAGAAGTATCAAGCACAGTTTTAGCACCAGTCATATTATAGACCGTCTTTGCTACAATCGGCTTGAATTGTGTGGCGATATATGTGCCTAAGCGTAATACTTCCATCACACTTTTCGGACTCAAGTCCTCTGTGCTATTTACTCCACGCCACAAGCCACCAATAGAGGCCCATATTTTCTTGGCATCACCTTCTTCCCAACATTGTGCCGGGGCCATATGTGAATAAGAACCACACTTCAACCTCAAATGGTTCATAAAATAATCAGAGCAGGTGTTGTATGTTGATGGTGTTTCTATTAGACCAAGTCCGTGTTCCTTGAAGTTGTATTTGTAATCATCATACTTTTCCATCACTTCATTTTCTATCGCCTCTACTGGAACCAAAAAGTTGGTGTAATCCACAGCCTTCAGCTTTTGGAAGTTTGATACCATTTTATCATATGGTATTTCCCTAAAAGGAAACGGTGGCCGTTCCTGGGCCACATATTCCGAAATCGTTTTACGGCATTCTTCTTTACCATAGGTCTCCGTGATGTAGCGAAACTCACCTTTATTCAAGTAAAAGTTGTGCTCGCCCAAATAACTATATAATTCTTTATTCATCCAAATAACGCCTCTAATGTCCTACTTGTGCCAAAACTTCTATCTATCTCCCAACCTACCTGAGTTACAATAAACTGTAAAGGATCTACAAAAGATTTTTCAAACTGTAAATCCATATCTACTACATCATGCAGTCTAAACTCCTCAGGCAACTCACCCAAAAAAGAAATCACATTAGCTTGCAAAACATTCGGCATCTTCAAGTTTAGATATTTGATCTTATCGCCGTCCCGGATCAGCTGATACTTATTAGTCAGTTTATGTTTCTTCAAAAGATGGTTGTAAATCAAAGCACCCTTGATGTGCATTGGTGTTCCTTTCTTATAAATGTTTGAGGCATCACCCCACTTCTTTATGCCATTGACTCCCCGTGGGAATGCTATTTCTTCAACCGGAGTAACGAGAAATTCTTTCCTAAAAGCCTGAATAAAAGTATTGACCGCTGAAGCATCTTCATTCACTATCACCTTCAACACTTCCTTAATCTTTGTCCTACACGGTCCTGGTGTTGAGGACTTCACTGCCTCAATACCCATTATTTTCAGTTGGGGTTCTTCATATCTCACACCCTCACTATCATGCACATTTAGGATGTATCGTTTCTTGGCAGTCCAGATACCTTTGTCAGCAATAACTTCTCTTGCCATCTCCATCTTCTGTGCATAAGCATTTACATACTCAGCCAATTCCTCATAACACTTGGTGATATAAGGCTCCATCTTCTCTGATGCCACCTTGTCTAAAAAGTCAATCGGGTTTTTCGGTTCAACTTTCTTTACTAGCTCATCAAACTTCACATAGATGGAATCAGTATCAGAAGCGACCACATAATCCTCACCTTCTGTCTGTAAAATTTTATTCAAGTATTCATTCACCTTATTTTCAATCCATCTAATAGACAACTGACCTGATGTTGTTATGGCAGTAGCCAACCTTTCATCATAATAACGGAAGTATTGATTGCCGATAGCCCCATAACAACTATTCAATGCTATCTTTCTTGCCATCTGAATGTTGTGATACTTGGATATCTCCTTCAGATACTTTTTATCTTTGGTGTTTTCATATCGTTGTCGGGCCTCTAATGAATACTTTTTGAATTTCACACGGTCCTCATACATTTTCTCCATCAACTCTGGGAGAAAGCCACTCTTATCGGTTCTAAAACAAGCGGCATTAGGAGTTACGGTTAGTTTCAACTCTTTCAGAAAATCAGTTTCTACTTCCTTAGTCAAAAGTTTATCTACTGAAATACCCCTTGGGAATCTTTCCGAAATCATAGTTTCTGGAGAAATATTATACTCCATAATAAGATGGGGATAAAGAGAATTGAGGTCAAACGATACTATCCAGTTATGCTGTCCTGTCTGTGGGTCCTTTACATAAGCCCCTTCATACCTAGACCCTTTACTCTCTGATATTTTTGGCGGCACCGCTATCTTTTTTGTTTTTAGATAATTGAAAATAATAACATCCCACATTCTAACTTGTGAGAATACATCAATATAATTTACCTTCGCCTCATATGCCATAGTGATACACATTTCAAGCAACTTCATCTTATCTTCTAAAGCATCTACCAGTTCCACATCCTTGATATTATAATCAACAAACGATTGATAATCTTTTGTATACCACTCCTTGAATGTATCATAAGGATTCTTGTCCTTCTTTACACCCAACTCAATACTTGCTATGTAATCTAAAGCAAAGGACTCTTGGTTCTTATATGTAAATTTCATATAGATGTCCATATAATCCAGATTAGAAACACCCCAAATATTATACTTGGTGAATTCACGACCATAAGATGTCACCTTCTCCTCTGATACAACATTCCACGGAGATAATAGGTTTGTCTTTTTAGGACCGAATAGTTTGGTGATACGATTACACAGATAAGGAATATCAAAGAAGTTTATATTCCAACCAGTTATAACATCTGGCTTGACTTGTGAGAAAAACTCCACAAATTGCTCGAGTAATTCCCTTTCATCCAGACAACGGACATACTCCACATCATCCCTGTCTGTTTTGAATTCATCTATGCCCCACACCAAAATCTTCTTTGTGTTTTGGTTCTTCACCGTAATGGCTAGGACTTCTTCTTCTGCTTCTTTGGGCTCTGGAAAACCATTCTCACTAGCGACCTCAATATCAATAGTAAGAATAAGAATCTTCTCCTTATCCCAATTCACCAACCCCTCATATGTATCAGAAATCCAGGTGTATGGATATCTTTCAAAACCATACACGAAACCTGGCAAATCTTTATACTGATTGATGAAATCTCTGGCCTCGGAAATGGAGCCAAAAGTTATCGGCTCCACAGACCGACCCTGCAGAGTTTTATATTTTGATTTCTTTTTTGTGGGCCGGAATAATGTAGGTTTATAATCCAACCGCTCCTGCACACGCTTCCCATCCTCAATTTTGCGGATGAGAAATGTATTCCCGCGTTGAATTATTGACGTATAAAACGATTCCATATTATTCATTATACACTATGGTGCATAAGAAGTCAATACTATTCGCTTAATACTTTCTTGGTATCTACCCTCAAATTGGGAACAACTATGCCTGAACCAAACATTTGATTGTACCCATTTAGTAAATCTTTATTCATTGTGGTACTAAAAACAAGCCAATCTTTAGGAACATCCACAGATTTCTCGGTAGTAAAAGGACACCATGGTGCAAACCCCATCTGCACATTACCACCTCTTGGATCACCCATCGGTACTATCTGTGCTGGGTTTGTTATTGACACCACATCATCCTTTTCTTCCACATCACCAACTATATCTTCACCTGATTTCAGGCGAAGCAATTTCACTTCACTCATAACAATTCCTCAATCTACTCTTTTCTTTGAACCTATATTATATTTTGTTTCCAACACCCAATCTTCTTTATCTCTATATGACAAAACCTTTATCTGTGATAGTGGGGCTTTAGGTTCAGCTACCCCAACAATTTCTATCAATTCCCAATCACCTAACAAACTCGCTATTGTATTCCTTCTCTCTACATCATTCAGTGTTATGTTTGTTGGCTTACCATCAAGTGCAAATAATTCCTTAAAATGTACTATGAAATATCTACCTTGTTTGTGTAATATGTGGCACGACTGATATAAAATTTTATCCTTTCTACTTGCAACACCGATACGAGATAAAGTTTCTCTGACTTTTAGAAAATCATCTGGCTCGTTTAACTTTACCTCCAGCATCATTTCGGGAGTCCACTCCACTTCTTCCATGGTTTACACCTCTAATCAATTTTCTTTTTATAGTTTTAACTTGGTCATCGGTCAAAACACGGAGGGCCTGTTTAGCCTTTTCATTGCTATAGCCATAATATTCTTTGATATACTCTATGTCTTTCACCTTTGAAGCACGAATCCACTTCGCAAAGCGTTTCCGCTTACTCAAACTATTTATGAAAAAGTCATTTTGCAGACGATTGTCCAGATAATGCATACGGTTCATTTCATTCACATAGAATATGGCATCTCCGTGGGCTGATAAACACTTATTGATGATGTAAGCTGGGTACTTTTTCTCCCAAAACTCATCCTCATCTTCCATAAGGTTCTTCTTCCCAAAGTTTATTTCATTTAGGTATTGTGATAATTGATAATCTTTTTTACTCATGCCAATTCTGCCATAACCAATTAGTGTGTTGCTCTTCATTATAGATACGATAATCATCCCAATTACCGTAAGTCCTCATATGAGTATACACTGAATTTGTGTTGGCGTCAAGGATTTTTTCCTCCCACCAATCAGGAGACTTCACAGTGCAATGTGCATTTTCTCCATTGGGTAATATTGCTTGGGCCGGCTGTGTTGATATGCCTAGAAATACAAACCTCTCAGCTCGGTCAAACATAAGTTGTAAAGTTTCTAGGCATTCTTCTTCAGGTATATGTTCCATCACATCAATAGAAAATACACCATCATAAGTTTTATCAGGCAACTTATCATGCTCTGGAATTGCCGGGTCATATAAATCTGGTCTTAAACCATCCCACCTTTGATGGATATTATATATAGAATATTGTGTGCCCTTACCACAACCAAAATCTAATAGACTTCGGCACTTTGTTTCTCTTATCAGACCCACCAGCTGGTCTATATGAACCAACATGATACTACCTGCACCATAATCAGGTACAATTTTGTGGTGCTCTTTATATAATTCTACGTTTTTCATATGATAGAATTACTCACTAAGAAATTATCAAGCGTTGGAAGATTGAATAAAGAGTTGTCATACACTTCTTTACTGAGCTCACATCCAAGATATTTTCTATTCATTTTTTTAGCTACTTGTAATGAAATACCAGATGCTGCAAACGGGTCTAAAACTTTATCACCTTCTTTAGTTAGTCTATCTATTATCATATGGCAAAATGGTTCTGGCCACATAAATGAATTCAAAGCACCTTTTATGTTGCCTATCCTTTCTGTATTATATATCAAAATATTTTTCAAGAAATCTCCTGAGCGTTTAATTGTACCATTTCTGGTAAATATCACACATTGTTGATAATTGAAATAATACATATCTCTTTTATCTACTGGTTCATTTCTCACCACAATTTTGTAATCTTTCATTTTCATACCACATTCCGAAAGCGCATTGCTGTATGTGATATGATTGGCTAAAATTTCACCATTGATTTTGCGGTCTGTCTGTGATACCACCACAAATCCATCGTCTTTCACCATACGAGCAAATTCTTTCATCACATTAGTCTGAAACTCTTTATAACTTACCGTATCTTTCTCAAAGTGTGTCTGTGAAATATCTGGTAGACTACTAAAGACTAAATCGACCGACTTGTCTTCCACTTCTTTCATTAAATCGGCAGCATCACACAGTAAAAATTGATTCCATTCCATCAAAAAACCTCCTACCTACACACCAGAATAAAATCTTCTGGTCTAAATTTATATTATTTAACATCCACTTATGAGCCTTGGCTTCATATATATCATCTAGTGCTATATCTCCTACCCATTGTATTTCTGATTTAGAATACGGTGAATTGGTAGATATTAATTCATACTCATATTTAACCTTTTCTTCCCAAACCAATTCTTCTCTATACAAATAACTATCTACTAATTTACGTCTATCTGGACCTACATGAACTCCTATCACTCGTTTGACGATTTTATTATGTTCATGCAAACCCTTTAGAATATTTGCAAATTGTATTCCACTTCCCATAGGGACTACTAAAACATCCAACTCATCAGGTATGTTCTTCACCTGTTGAGTATTTACAAACATCAACTCTGGATGACTATAAATGTGTTTGCTAAAATCTGGATTGTAATAACCATTCTCTTGTTGTATCTCTCTTATTCTAGCTGTAATAGCAGTTTTCATGCCATGACCAGCTACAATTCTTATCTCTGCTCCAAAATGCTTACATAATCGCATCATCGGCAGCTTATCTAAATTTTCAGGTTTAGTTCCGCCTACAGCAATAATACAAGGAACATCATATTCTTTTGCCACTCTACTAAAAATTGTAGATGATGGAGAATGTACTGAAGTTGATGCTATAACACCAGGTCCGAGATTACATTGCTCAAAAATCTCTATCGTTTGTCTGACTTTACCACCATTAACATCGCCATACGGTGCATAAAGGTCATCACGCTTATAATAAATTCCGTTATGCTCTTCGACTGGCGTAAGGTTATAAGTTTTCATTTATCCACTTGTTCATTTCTTAAACACAAAAATTGGTTCGTATTTGACTTTGCCCTGCTGTGAGGACAACTGGAGATTCCACCTGGAAATATAATTGAATCCTGTTTCCATACCCAAACGCACAGTATCTTCCTCAAATGTTTTTATTCGTTTTGTGTTGGCTACATTCATCAACATCCAACCATCCTCTTTCAGACCATAATAACAATTCTCCATAGTCTTTCTCAGGAAGCCTTCTAACCATTCATCTGTTGTTGGATACTTCTTATATGATTGTGTATCTTCATCAGAGTATTTCTCCCAATCAAAATATGGTGGTGAAGTGAAGCATAGATTTACACTGTTTCTATCTGGTCTAAACTCCTCACTACCCATCTTGTGCAATTCTATTGTGCGGTTCTTATCTCCCCAATCATCCCTTATCTGTTCCAATCCCACATAAGTTTCCGTGCAGGGGTCAGTGCCAATATAATTCACACCAGCAGCAATAGAACCCAACAAACGCCCACCATAACCACAACTCATATCCCAAGTTGTGCCGGCATCTGTATTGAATAGGGGTGAAGCCTTCTCTAAAAACTTATCATAGATTAGAGCAGCTGCTGTCGGTCTGAAATTGGAAACAACCTGTGTTCCAGAATACCGACTGAGGACTTTCCTCTTATCGGATTCTGTTACTCGGTGATATTCCTGACGATCCCAAAACACACCTTCTAAAAGTTTTCGGATAGCTCGTTTCAGATGCACTTCATCTTCCCATATCTCTACAGGAGTTTTCATAGTGCCACACTTGATGCCCCAATGATGGGACATATAACTCCAAGCCAAAGCATAACCGTGGCCGCTGGTGCCTACTGCTTTATCTTTAGGCTTATATAATGTAGACCTATCAAATGCTATGAGTTTAGCGAATTCTCTTTTGCGCCAAGCATAGTTAGTGGGAAAATCAGGGAAGCCCTTTTCTTTCCACTCCACATATGCCTGGTCTACTAATTCTTCACTTACTTGAATCGGCATTGAGTCATTATCTCTGTCAAACAAGCGAGTAAATTTATTTCAGGATCAGCAACAAAGGCTGCCTTCATCTGATATTCTCCGATAATAATAACAGCAGACGGTATAGTGGCTGGTTCAAGATATGTGTAAAGGCTATCGTAAATCTTGCGGAAGATTTTAACAGGGTCGTTGTCAATGTTATCAACAACCCATTTACGGACCTTTGTAAACTCCTTCTCCTTTAGGTGGAGGGCCAACTCTTTCATATTGACTTCTGAAAGATTGACTAGGATGCCGGAGTCTATCTTGCCTGACACACTATACCGCTGCAACTCATTCAACACTCGCCGGTTATCCGGGAAGTGTTTCATAATCATTTCTGCTACAACTTTCTTTTCATACTCTACATTCTGCTCTTTAAGTATATCACAACAACGCTCAAGTAATTCAGTCGCCAACTTCTGCCGGCCACCATTAACCTTAAACTCTATAACCGAACAACGAGAATGTAACGGTTCAATAATTCTGTTTTTGAAATTGCAGGTAAAAATGAACCTACAATTATTATGAAACTCCTCAATGAACCCACGCAAAGCAGGTTGTGTAGATGAGGGGTTTAGATAATCTGCTTCATCTAATATTACTACCTTCTGTCCACCTTGTAGTGATACTGTAGAAGCAAAGTTTTTAATTTTTGTCCGTAGAATATCAATACCGGATTCCTCCGATCCGTTGATAATCATATAGTCACGGTTGAGCTCCTCACAAAGAGCTCTAGCTACTGTTGTCTTACCAACACCGGCACCACCGGACAAAAGTAAATTAGGAAGTTCATTATTCTTAACAAACTCCTCAAATGTTTTCTTTATTGATTTAGATAGAATACAATCAGCAATCTTCTTCGGCCGATATGTTTCCACCCACAAAATGTTTTCTGCCATAATTATCTTCCATAAAAATTTGCTCCAAATCTAAATTTAAATCTGTAGCTATTTTGTCAACTGGCGTTCCTATTTCATACAACGCCTGAATTAAGGATAAAATATCCCCTCTTTCCCAATTAGTCACAAGGTACCTCCACTGTTCCGGCATCAGTAACATTATAACAATGCCGCTCTTCACTACAAATACTAGGCAAATATTGTAACTTTGTAGTACCAGAAACACAAGACCAATTCGTTGATCCACTTGTCGCTGTTGGTACCATAGTAAATGATGTGCCTGATATTGCTGTACTTACACCTTGGTGATCCTCTTTGAATGTAATAGTTGTTACACCTTTAGAGCCAAGTTCTATACTGCTAATATAAGTACCACTAAAATCACCCACACCAGCTTTTGCATTTGATGTGGGTAATTTTCCATTTTCCTGATAATATAAAGCAGTAGCCAATTTTACCGGCGCGAACAAACTAAAAGCTTCTGATGCCTGTGTTCTTGCCACATAATTACTGTATTGAGGTATTGCAATGGCAGCCAATATACCAATAATGGCCACCACTATCATCAACTCAATCAAAGTAAACCCACCTTGTTTACTTTTCATAACGATACAACTCCCAGTAGAATCAACTACGAAACAGGAGCCTCCATTGCGATCCAATAAGATGCTTCTTTACCAGACCAGTTACTAACACTTGCTTCTGATGATGCCTTTACATCATAATTACCTGGGATCATTTTGAGATTGTCAGCTTTGAAATGAAATTTGAATTCATCTTCCACTGTAGCTCCCAAATCCAAGGTATATTTGTTAGACGTAACATTCTTCACATCAGTCGCTTCAATAATCACCGAGGACGTAGCTGTCCTAATAAGTACATCAGGCAACTGCATGATAGCTGATGCTTTCAGAACTCGGGATAAAATATCTGATGTTACCGAAAATTCATGATTACACTCTGGAGCATTGAAAGTCTCCGGAGGTGTTGTGAGGATGGATGGATCAGAATAAAAATACTGAACCTTAGTATTACCACCATTCACTGTAAGATAACTCTCATTATCAAATTTCAATTCTGCGTCATCAACCAAAGTCAATACACCTAGAAACTCATTCAAGTCATAGATGCCAAATTCGGCCGGGAATGTTTCCCCAATATCAGCTTCTGCCAATATATTTTTCATTGTAGACATGGTCCGAAGTTGACTGCCTTCCTTCACCAGAATATTCTGGTTGATGGTTGAAAAGTTCTTCAAAACATCTACTGTATCACTGCTCAATTTCATATTTTTCTCCATGTATATGTAACATAATAACTCCATAATGTAAAATTTTCATAAGGTCCGCTTTGTTATGTCCGTCCTTACGACCGTATCGCTGGGCATACTTTAAGATATTACCCATACAAAATCCTTCACCATGTCCACACTCATCTATGAACTCCATGGCCTGGTGTTTACTTTTTGAATAATGGCTATCGTATGTAAAATCTATATACGCTTGCAATTCTTTCAAAACTTCACTTTCTTTAAATTTATAATCTATGCTCATAATATTATTATCTCATATTTTAAATCATATGTCAAGCATTTTACCTACCCCAACCAGGACGGCGAGGTTTTTTCTTTTCTTTTTCTTTTCGTCTTTCTGAAAATGTCATTAGAAAAACAATAATACCACCAACAATAAGGCCTGTAACCATACCTGTGATTATATCAAAAAGAAACATAAAAAATGGAGTGGACTAGCTCTTAACTGCTAGGGGTAATTTTGGTGTGCCCTCCGTTATTGGCTAGCCCACTCCATATACTCAATCAATTACTTCTTTTGATTAACAAAATCGTAAAATTTCTGAGCTGTATCCATAATCTGTTCGACGCCGGGTACCGTAGGCATTTCTACCTTTGTTACCAATTCATCTCCTTCTTTCTGAATACTGGTTTCAAACTGACCCCATTTTGCATGGTAATCATTCTGTACAAATTCCTTGGCCATACCAAGCAGTTCTGTACGAATTTCATAACCATTCTTATTAAGGGTTACTTGTGGCAATTTTGCCGCATCGGCAAATTTCTGCCATTGTGTTTCAGTTGTTTTATTTTCACTCATCATAATTTCCTCTGTGTGTGTAAGTGTGTTAAAATATCACCCATAAAAAGGCGGGTGTTAAATAAATAAAAGCTATTATAGCACAAGCTGATAATAAAGCAATTATCTCTTTCATTTTTATTGTACCTCTGTGTGTGTGTTTAATGTTAACCTATTTTTACGAGTCTTGGTTTTTTCTCGTCTGGGATAACTCTCTCAAGATTAATCAAGAGCATCCCATTTTCCATCTTTGCATCTTTCACAACGATATCATCCGCCAAAGTCCACTTACGGCTGAACTGACGAAATGAAATACCACGATGTAAAAGTTCTACATCATCAGCCTCTTCCTTCTTGGCTTTAGTGCGAACTGTAAGAACCCCATCACCGACCTCAACTTCTAGGTCATCACGGGACAAACCGGCAAGGGCCAGTTCGATAGTAAAATCTGTATCACTATCCTTACGAATGTTGTAGGGTGGGAAACCAGTTGATGCAGCCTGGTGTGATGCGTAGTCTTGTAGCCGGTCAAAGACACGGTCAAAACCTACAGCATAGGGGGTTAAAAGATTCCGATCAAAGTGATCGAATACGTTTGCGAGTGCTTGTGTAGTTACCATTTCAGTATCCTCCTTAAATATCAAGCAAGGTTAAATTGAGAAACCCCGAAGGCATTTCTCACTTCTATTTATGCAAATGTTACTATTGACATAATAACAAATACACTCCACAAGATGACCCATCCTAAAGCGGAGAGCCATTTGAGAACAAAAGCATATGCTCTCAGTGGTTCTAAATTTCCAGCGCGCTGATGAATTTTCAAAGCCCTCTGCAATTCAGTCTTAACTGCTAAAGGTAAAGGCCGCATATCGGCCGACCATTCATCCCAAGTCTGGAAAAAATCTAAATTCGATTGTTTGTAAGCAAGTTCATAAACATCTTTTGGCTCCCACTGTTCAGCCCATGCCACTAATGTAATGTAATCATGGTCCGCAACGTGCTCATACTGAATCTTTATATTCGGTAAAAACTTGGCCAGTTGAGTAGCTAAATAATCTACTAATTTATTCCGCTTGATCAATATTCTTTCTCCTACGTTGTAGTAGTTTACGATTCTTTTGGGCTGTCTGCAAGTGATGCCGATTAGCCCTTTGAATAAAAGTAATACCATCTAAATGGTCTACTTCATGCTGGATAATCCGTGAAGTCATACCCACAAATCTCTCCTCATATTTAGTACCATCCACATCATAATACTCCAATACAATATCTGTGGGACGTTTGACCTTTACAAACAGGTCAGGAAAACTCAAACAGCCCTCAATCATATACATAGTTTCTTCACCAAACTCTGTAATCTTGGGGTTGAAATAAGCAGATGAAAAATCTTCAACACCTTCAGTCTGTAAATTGCCCATACCGATTACAATAACACTGGTATCCAAACCAACCTGAGGAGCGGCGAGGCCAACTCCCGGACCTGCGCGCCGTGCGTCCTGTAGCTCTTTCACCAATTCTTTTGGATCCATAGATGGATCCTCAAAGTTCCACAAAGAAACCTTTTTCCTCAAAATTGGATCTAATTCTTTAACTAAATTCATATCTATATTATACAACATTCTCAAAGAAATGTCAAGGACATTGGGTAATTCATTATCAATAATTCTGTCCTCTCTGCAGAAGAAACTCGAGCGTTAATAGAATGGGTTTTTTCCTCATGCCACACAAACTCATCGCGTGGAAGCACTATTTCCAAGTCTGGAAAGTGGTAATAACTAAGGGCCCAGCGCGCGTTGGTGCTGCGCAGTTGCCGAAGCAAATCCATATGGTCTGCGTGGTCGAAATCATCCTCAGTATAGTAATGTTCCATGTTATAATAAGGTGGATCCACATAAAAGAAAGTGTCTTTACTATCATACTCAGTTATTATTTTCCGATAATCATCATTCTTTACGGTTAGTTTGGCTAGCTTTTTTAGATATTTGTCATCACCTAGCTTCTCTGTGAAGATTTTGTATTTCTCTTTGTATTTTGTTTCTATGTAAATCTTACTCTTTTCAGTTAGATTATCCCCACCTGTAAATATCTGCATCTGTAAAAGCATATACTTGGCAGCCATATTGAAGTCGGGTATATCAAACCTAATAGACCTGTAAGAAAAGACCTCATCTCTATACTGCTCAAACTTCTCAGGGTTGTGTAAGTCATCATAATAGGACATCAATACACCCTTGAATAAATCTGGGTCATCACTAGCACAACTAAACACATTACATAGGTGCCTGTTATAATCATTATAGACATTAGTTTCTACAGGAGTCTTGTTTGACATCCAATAGACCCACATAGCACCACCGAATGGCTCCACATATGTCTTTATGTTAGACGGTATATATGGACTTATCCATGTTGAGTGTTGTTTTTTGCCACCCATATACGGAAACATTATGATACCACCTGTGTAAAATTACCTTCTTTTCTAAACATAATCATATGCTCAAACTTGTCAATGGATAAATCTGTTTTATGTGAAACTAAAAATACATTCTCATTTGACAGTGTGTCCAGTATCCTTAGGAATTCCTCTGTGCCATTGGCGTCTAAACTACTGTCAAATATTTCATCAAGGATAAGGAGATTGGTGTTGGTGCTATTCTTCATCTTGGCTATCTGTCGCCATGTAAAGAGAAGTGCCAAGTCTATTCTCATTTTTTCACCTTCACTAAAGTTAGCATAGCCAAACACATCACGGAATCTACTCTGTATCGTTTCATTGAATTGCTCATCTAAATTGAATTTCACCTGGAACTCCAACTTGTTTAGATAACCATTGATAAGTTGGTTCATTATGGGGAGATACTTTTTGATAATCTTGGTCTTGATGCCGGAGTCCTGAAGAAGTTGTTTGGCTATGGTAAAATAATTACCATCTTCTGTCATCTTATTCTTCTCTTTCTCTACCGTAGTCATCTCTTCCTTATAAGTTTTGAGTTTAGTTTTATCTTCTGACAATTCACCATCTACATTTTTGATAGAGTCCATCTGCTCAACCAATTCATCACTAAAATTGATAATAGAGTTTGATGATGATGTTTTCTTTGCCGCCTCTACTTCCCAATCTCTAGCATCTTTTCGTATGTCCTCATATAATTTACTTCGGTCTTCCATCTCCGATACTTGAGCAACTAACTCACCTAAAGCGATATCATTGGCTGCCAGTTTTACATTTCTATCCTCTATGGCCTGCTTCTTGAATTCCTCATCTATGTGTTGCTCACAAGTTGGACACTCATCATTCTTCTCAAAAAATTCTATCTCTTGTCTAGCCTTACTCGCCTTGTCTTGCAACTTCCACTTGAAGGAAGACATTTTTTGTGTATCTTCATCCAACTTTTCCTGTTTCGGTTTGATGTTTGTATTCCAATCATTGAATTTGGCCTTTAGATCACTTGCTTCCTTTTTAATCTTATCATACTCTAGCTGGTTCTTCTCTAACTTTTTCTCTAAAGATATAAGAGATGTTTTGCCTTTCTCTTTTGTCTTTGTGATATGGTCCTGGGTCAACTGAATTTTACTAATCAACAATTCATATTCATAAGTTATTTCTTGTTGCCGGATTTTCAATTCCTTTCTTCGTTGCTTGAGTAATACATTCATCATAGAGAAAATCTTAATGTCTAAAATGTCCTCGACCACTTCACGCCTATGGGATGGTGTCAACTGCATAAATGGAACAAAAGATGATGAACCTAGAATAACCACCTGAGTAAACGACCTGTAATTCAATTTGAGTATGTTGTTTTCTAAATGGCGCTGATAGTCCCGCACACTAGCGTCCTGGTCTATCAGTTTATTATTCATATAGATTTCACACTTATTTGGTTTAATGCTTCTGACTATGTGATACTTCTTTCTGCCAATACTAAACTCCACATCAACTCGGCAATCTGAACCATTCACACTATTTACCAATTGGTCTTTGTTTATCTTTCTAAAGGGCTTACCGAATAAACCGAAAGTCAAAGCATCTAACATAGTAGATTTGCCTGAACCATTGTCTCCTATTATTAAAGTTGAATGGTGTTTATCCAATTCTATCTCTATGGGTGTATTCCCTGTACTCAAGAAATTTTTAAACTTTACTGACTTAAACTTAATCATTCAACTTCATTAGCCTCTACATACAACGACTTCAACAGTCTATGGAGTTTTTTCTTATTCAATGCCTTACTATCAATCTCATCCACATAACGCTCCAATAATGATAATGTATCTTCTATTTCTTCCAAACTGGTATCTGCTATAGTATCTGGATCAAGGTCACTGAAATCCTCAACAATCTTTAGCTCATAAAAATTACCTTCAGCATAACACCTGTCTACAAATCTATCAAAGGTATAAAAATCTGACTTATTGATTACTACAATCTTTACATAAGAGCCTTCATAAGGAGATAAGTCCTTCTCCAATACATTCTCTTTTGTATCATCATAATAAATTTTCTGGAATAATTTATATGGGTTCTCGTAAAACTTAAACTCTCTTGTGTCTGTATCAAAAATATGAAAACCTTTTTTAGTTTGCCAATCTGCCCATGTTATTTCATACGGAGCACCAACATATCTGATATGCCCGTCATCACTCTGTAAATGGAAATGCCCGGAGAATACACGCTCAAATCTCTTAAAATCATCCTTCTCTAAACCTGAATCATTAACAACACCATCTAACATTTCAGCTCCAACAATAGCCAAATGTCCCATTGCTATATCTGCCTTTGCTTTAGAGATAATTCTTATTGACTTCGCCTTATTATCTGATGCTAACCATGGAATAAAACAAATATTTAAACCATCAAAGTCTACTACCTGAGGTGTGTTCTTATATAAATTAAAAACATATTCAGAACAAGTCAACTCAACCGAATTTACTTCATTGGTACTCTTAAAATAACAATCATGGTTGCCCAAAATAATATGTAAATCTATGCCTTGAACCTTGACTGGCTCAAAAAACATTTCCTTTGCCAACTTCAGTGTATTGAAATTGGAATACTTACGTCTATCAAACACATCACCCATATGAATGATGGTCTTAACATTCTCCCTATCTAAAGTGGGGAAAAAATATTCGTCATAAAATTTCTTTTGGAATTCAGCATATTGTAGGTTGTCATTTTTTCCTTGAAAGTGAGTATCACTTATCAACGCTATTAACATAAAAAATCCTATTCGTCAGCATGGAATACATACTTGTCCAACATTTCATCGAAACTCTGTTGAAAATCTCTTTCATCATCGTGTTTCTGTAAAGCAATTCTATTTTCTATACCAGTTTCTTTCAGTAATTTTTCTCTAATAGATTGCTGTTTCTTTTCTTTTTGAATCCTACGAATAAATGCGTAGTAAATAATCTGTGTAAAATAAGCAAAAGGATTAGTAGAAAAGTTGGGATCAAACTTATCTATATACTGTAAGCAGTTTTCGATACCATCTGATATCATCTCCTCACGGTAAGTATAATTGATAAAGTTAGGACGATAAGACAAATGATTAGCAATCTTCAGGATACACTCTCCTAGATAATTACTAATCTGTGGCTTAGGTTCGCCTTGAGCTTCTGCCTCAGCTATCAATTCTTTTCTTTCGATTATTGCTTCCAAAAACTTCTTGTTATCTACATAATGGTGTTTTTTCTTTTTCTTCTTTGCGGCCATCGGATATTCCTCATTGTACATAATCTCCAAAAAGACCTGTAATAACTTCTACAGCATCCTCAAGATTATCTAATCTCCAAGAAGCATTATGTTGAATGAGTGGATGTTCCATTAGATATTCATCATCTGATACCACTACAAGGGGCTTTCTCAAACCAATAGCCCAACCAATTTCAATCACGGTACCATATGATGGTCGCCGTTCATTCAATTCTTGTGGGAGATAGGCTAGAACCAAATCACACGATTCAGTATCTAACCAATTCTTGGTTGCTATTGCTCTAGGATCGGACCACATTTTTTCTGTGGCACCCGGATCTGTATACCTCATACCCTCTTTTAATGGCTCACAACGGAGTGGTGAAATACCAATAATACCATACGGCAATCGGCTTGTCACCCAATCACGCCATTCATTTGCTTCTTTGTCATCACACTCGGCAATAGGGCCGGCGAGATAGACGGTTTTTCTTAAACTCATATAAAATGCCTACTTTTTATTTTTTAGACACTTATATAATAACACGGCTAAAGTAGATTGTCAAGAGTTTTTATTTTTACTCCAAGAACCGACATCAATAGTTTTTAAATCAAACTCTCGGTCCATATATTTCCATTCTATTTTAACTGGACTAAAGGCCTTTAAGAAGTCAAATACAATCTGTGGATCAAATGGCCCACAAGTATACACATCCATCTGCATCAATGCAGGAGAAACTTCTTCCCATACATGGACAGCAATATGACTGGTCTCTATAATAGCAACTGCAGTTAGTCCTTTGTTTCCCTCAACATCAACATAAGCAAAATGTGGCCCATGTAACAATTTCATGCCAATCTTATCAATCAATTCTTCCATCCATGTAGCCAGAGATTCCCCATCTTTCTCTTGAGGTGGATCATTTACCTCTGCCCTGATAATTATGTGTTTATGTTCTGGTTTTTCCATATTAAGAATCTTCATCTGTACCTAATTCAGCTTCTATCAATGCCTGTACAAAAGCTTGTGGTGATATTTCTTTATTCACTGCAGCAATAATGAACTCCGCCATATGTATTTCTTTTTCTATCCAAAACTTCTTACGTTGTAATTCTTCTAATTGAGAATTATAAAAATCTAACTCTTTTTGCTTACGGACCTTTTGCTCTATGATATCCGTGATAGAAATTATATTCAAACCTTTTTCCATTTATGCTTGACTTATATATTTTTATATGGTATAATATACAGCAGTGTTTGAGCCAAAGATAGGTATAGCGCTCAATGAAGAATCCTTTTAGTAGGTTGGTGTGTTATTCTAGCTTCTACATCTTCCTCATTCAGTTCATCAAACAGCTCTTCCATCTCCATTTCTTCATCAGAAACTCCAAGTAAATCACGAACCCTTCTAGCATTTTCTTCCATCTTCTGTAGAAACTGTGTTTCATCCATGTCATCATCTTTATTTTCTTCTATCTCAGCCTTTACTCTGGAAGATACCATTTTATAATACAATAAGATTTCAGGTGCTAGATCACCAAAAGCCATTATCTTTTCTTTATCTATAATAAAACTGATATCTTTAGTAAAATTAATCCAACGCTCTAAACCAGTATGCTCTACTACATGACTAGTCTTATCCGTAATAGTAGATTTTACTATATTCATCGGACATTCTATTACAATAGCGTTATCAGATTCCTGTAGTATTTTACAGAGAACCGAATCCCCATTCACCATTTTTAGTATTTTGTATGGTGTTGCTTGTGTTTCAATATTTGCTATTTCTTCCACGGTTTATTTATCTCTTTAGTGTTACCTGGACAATATCATACGAAAAGTCCTGTTCAGCATATATTTTTATTCTTTCTCTAAAATGCTTAATTGTGTAGTTATCTCTACCATTATACACTAAATCATCCGCTAAGTCAAACACTTTTAGAATCTCCTTATCATCTGAAGTCCTTAGTCCTCTACCTATTGACTGTAGGACTTTTATTTGACTACGATAAGGTGAGCCAAACACGATGTTATGTAGTCTTTTGATGTTGATACCAGTAGAAAATACACCATAAGATGCTAACACGATAATGTCATCACCAGACTCTACCAATTGACGCACCTTCTCTCGGTCGTCTACAGGTGTCTTACCATACACCATATAAACTTCTCTATCTGTGGTTGAGAGGAGCTCTTCCAGCAGCTCTAATTGTCTGATAAAACGACATAGCACCAGAGTGTTGCCTTCCTGAGTAGATGCCAGTTTAGATATGAATTTATTTCTGGACTCATCTTCAGCTAGAAATGCTACTTCCTTTTCATAAGGCATAAGAAATCTTTTACTTTGGTGGTGTTTCAATACCAGACATTGTATGTTTAGATTGGATAAATGTTTATCTTCTATCAACTGGCTGGTGGTTGTGACTTGTTTATGTACCGCAAACAAACCCTCTAATACTAATCTGTGAACCTCTGTGCCATCTAATGTGCCTGTGAGCCCAATACGATATCTACAATGGTTCAGTTTGGTCATAATGCCGGTCAATGACTTTGCCTTAGCTAAATGAGCCTCATCAATAATCACAGCACCAAACTGACTGAAGTATTTTTTATCCAGTTTGTAGATGGATTGCCACGTGGATATGATAACTTCTTTCTCTGTTTCTTTATCTGAACCTGCATATAGCTTATGACAATGTTTATCTGGAGTCCAACCATAATCAGCAAAATCTGTATACATCTGCTCGACAAGATTGGTTGTAGGTACGACTATCAGTACCCGGTTATTGCCTGGGATACCATTGGTGAATATGAGGTAGTCTATGTAGTGCCTGACCAAGGCATAAATGATAAATGATTTACCTGAACCAGTAGGAGATAATATCAGTGCTCGCTCATTCTCTATTACATTGAGTATGGCATCTATTTGATATTCTCTTGCCTTGAGGTCACCCGTTTGTAAAGACCTGATAAACTTTGTCGCGAGGTCTTTATTAATTTTTGGTGGACGGGTAAGGTTGTCACTGAAGGAGATTTTACATCCTTGCTCCTTGAGATACTTACATACATAAGGTAATAATCCCAGATAGATTTTACCAGTACCAGCAGAATATAGTCTGATTTTTCCGTCCCATATTTTTCGTCGGACGGATGGCATGAATTTCGCTCCCGGCACGGTAAATGTAAAGAAGTCAGATAACTCCTTACTGACTCCAGGCTCACATTTAATCCTGAGATATGCTTCATCAAATTTTTCAAGTATTACTTTTTCCACTATCACTCACCATGCAGAAATTGCTTCCACTTTATGGTGTTGTTTATATGAAATCCTCTATTTGTTATCTCTCGTAGTATTCTTTCCAAATAATCTACATATTGTTTTACATATTCTACTCTCTGACTCTGTTGTTGTAATTCCAAATCAGAGTTGAGGTAGATTCCCACATCAGCTTTGAGTACCTTTATGTCAAAAGGATTTTCTCTATACACCTCAGGCTCAGCTTTGCCTGTATAATACTCCCATTTGGTCCGATACAAAGAATTGTAATCGTCCCGAGCTTTCTTGAGTTGTAAGGAATACTTGGTGTATAATTGCAAATACTTGTTGTGTATCTGCGGAGTCCTGATACTTTCTAAATCCAACTCAGTATCATCTATCCTCAAATCAATATCAATTTGCTTTCGTAATTCTTCAAAGTCCATAATATAAAAAGGCGAAGCAGCCAGAGGTCTCTCGCGCCTTTAATTGCATGCATTTAGCTATAATATACTTCTACTTTAATAATAATATTGTCTAGAAGATTATATCCAATACTGAGGACATACACTGCTTCTATTTTTATTTATACAGATTGTATATCGTACCACTGGTAAGCAAATGTTACTGTACACTCAGCATATGTTGTATCACTTTCTGCTGAACTATAATCCATACCACTCAAATTAATAGGAAAAGCTCGGTAAATAACCACATTAGCTACAGCATTATTCTTGCTGGACATTACGGTCATAAGAATATTAGTATATAAATTAGAATCTGTTGTTGGAAGATTTCTACCCACAGAAGAATTATATACTGATTTTGTATCCATGTTCAAATTGTCCGGCCTTTCCAATCTATTAAACTGATTACGACTAAAAGGGAATCCAATATTCATCATCCAAGCATACAGCTCCATAAGATTTTCTAACTTTTCATCTACCAAAAACGTCATATTAAAATCATCATACTGGAGTTTATCTCCAGACACAGGAGAATCCGTGAATGGTGTGGCTTGTACCGTTTGTCCTAGTGTAACACCAGGAATATTAGCACGCACCACAAACCATTCCATCGTAGGGAAGATAGGCAGATACACTTTAAATTGATTAGTCTGAGCAAAATCAAAAGTTGTGGGCTGCCTCTGTAACGGATTCACATCACCCGTAGAAGGTAAAGTTGATGATTGAGCCATCTAATTATGCCGCGGCATCTTCCTTATAAGCACCAGTGCCGAATTCTAAAATTATTGAATAGACAGAAGCTGTAGTTTTTGCTATCACTATATCACCAGTAGGATCTGTAGCATTATTAGCAATCACTGGAGGATTCTGTGTTAGATTCCAATTTCCATTACCCGAAAACCTTGCTGCTACAGCGTCTGTAGCCCCATCCCAAGTTACTGTAATAGCGCCACTTGCCATAGTCCACATCGCTCTTCGTAATGTAGCTGTTCCGTCGGCCGGCAAACCTGTAAGAGCTGATGCATCTAAATTTGTTGTAGCAGCATCATCACCTTCAACCTTTACGACAAAACTACCTTGTTTTTTATTTCTTAAAATTTGACTTGTACTAGCCATTTTATTTCTCCTTGTTGGTACCCGTAGAGCTTATCATACGGAAAGATACCTTTATTCTTACTATTTATCATTACACCAATCACATACCACTTTCACCATATCATATTTTTGCATCATCTTATCCGCCTGTCGTTGAGCAATTTTTCTTTCATGCTCATTATCATTACGGTTAGGGTCTGCCCGGGCCAATGTAGATTGAACCTTCTTCACTTTAGAATCTAAATAATCAACTTCTGTTATAGACCTCCAGATAATACGCTCGGCCTTTGTAGGAAAATGCTCATAAAGGCATTCTTCACAAATATGTTTATCAGAAAATTTATACATTTTTATAATAAAAAAACCCCAACCGCGGTGGAGGTTGGGGTCCAAAAATCACATTCTTTATAATATTATTATGGCGAATGTTTTTTGTA
>Ga0208433_1000336_pt1 | contig 22157 bp, 19 predicted proteins | sample 3_EtaG_FD_184075 | JGI IMG/M metagenome (GOLD analysis project Ga0208433, IMG submission 184075) | Marine viral communities from the Subarctic Pacific Ocean - 3_ETSP_OMZ_AT15126 metaG (SPAdes) (version 2) | ecosystem: Environmental > Aquatic > Marine > Oceanic | place: Pacific Ocean | collected...
ACCGGTCTCGTTCTTCGTCACATATCCAAGTGCCTGTGCCATCTTTCTGTCTCCTATTGGCTGTCGCGGGGCGCCCATCGCCCTGCTGACGCGGGACCGCCCATGGCGGGCGGGGGCCGCATGAACCGCGAGGCCGAAGCGGAGCGGAGGACCGGCGGGACGCACTTTTTTGTCTCGCGAGGAAGGCCGAAGGCCGGGGAAAAAAGTGCGGAACGCCGGTTTCATGCGGCCGCCGTTCGCCATAGGTCCATTGAGCAAAAGCAGGCGAACGGGTGTCACGCCAGCCATCGATCAGGAGATGTGGTGGTGCAGGCCGCGCGGATGTTCGTGACGCAAGATGACCGGTGGATACGAAGGCACGCGCTCGACGGTATGGGTGCATCAGCGCAGCCGCATCCATGCCTGACCATAGAGGAGAAGAAACGAGCGTCTGACGAGATGATCGGTCCACAGAGGAAGCGCGGAATCGGAAGGCCCGAACCCGTCGGCGAGCGCCAGCGTAGCGCCTCAGCACCGATGACCTTTGCTCCCGAAGCTGGCCGCGCGAACAGAACCGCCGCATCCGAAGCGCTGCGGGACCCGGACCTTCCCGGCTGGCGATCCGCCTGTCCGCGCCTAGCAACGCACGACACGGCCCCGGCGCCATCCGGCGCGGGGGCCATTTCGTTGGCCAAGATTGAGCGGCGGCAGGCGCTCGCGGCCCTCCTATCTGGACAAGAGGGCCGCTCCCGCCTGCCACCGCCGGTTTCAGGAAACGAACGATTTGATGCGGGCCGTGTTGTCAGTGAGCCGCCCGCCGCCCGCTTTCGTGTAGGCCTTGAAGGGAAACTCCATATAGCGCGGCAACCATCCTTCGGCTTTCTTCCGCCCGTCCCCGGTGATGAAGTCGCGGACGATCTTCTTTTGAACCTTGGTCGTGGCGCTGACATTGGCGTCGGCGACCGCCTTGCCACCGATATGGCGAAGCATGGCGTTGACGGCGGCCTTATTGCGAAGAAGATCGAAGAAGGCGTCGTCCGCCTGCCAATAGTCGCGCATGTCCACCTTGAGATGGGTTCCGAGTGCCTCGACGACGGCGGTTCCGGACTCCAAGGTTTCGGCCATGACGATGGCGAACACCCGCATCACCTCGTCGTCGGAGAGTTTCAAGAGCGCGGCGAATACCTCGACCACCCGATAGTCGTCGCCGTTCGAGCGCACGACGGAATGGCCGTGGGCGGGCAATCCGAGAAGCTTGAGAACGGCCTTGCGTTCTTCGGCCAGCGCCGTCTCGGCCTTCGATTTCGCGACGCTCTCGGCGGTTTCCTCCTTGCGCGTCGCCTGCGGGTCGGGCTTGGTCTGCCACAGCGCCGAGCCGCCGATGGCATGAGCGACCATGAGCCGGAGGGCGTCGCCCGGATGGCTCAACAAGGCATGGCGCACGGCGGCATGTCGGTGCAGCTCAAGATAGTTTTGCGCCGGATTGGTGAGCTCGGGGCGGTCGGCGGTAGCGGTGTTCTTATCGTCTTCGCCCACTGCTTTCCGCAGGCGGCGCTGATGCTCCTTCGCGGTGACAAAGCCCTCGTGAATGGCGACTTCTCCGTTTTCGCGCACCTCGATATAGACCCGCCCGCTTTCACCCTTGGGCGTCGCCACATGGTCCCATTTGTGGAACCGCTCGCCCACGTCGAGCACGGCAACTTCGGCCCATCCCTTGGCGAGAAGCGCGTCGCGCTTGGCGGCGACGGCTTCGTTCTGCAAGCGCCAGAACTGCTCAAGGTCGCCGAAATACCCCGTCTCGCCGAACAGGTCCGTCACGATCCGGCCCTTATAGGCGTCGAACGGGAACAGCGCCGCCCCGGTCGAAATCTCGCCGCCGAACAGCCATTGCTTCAACTGCCAGCCGCGCGGCGCGTGTTGCTCCGGGTCCTGAAAGAGCTTGAGCCAGTCTGCCTGCTGCGCCTTGCTCGCCAAGGTCAGTTGGCGGATAGTCTGGGCGTCGATCTCCTCGTTGCGGTAGGCCTCTCGGATGTCCGGGAGTAACTCGCCGAGGGCAAGCGCGCGCTTCACCATGATCTCGGTTACGCCGAAGGTGGCGGCGATGTCCTCAACCGTTCGGCCCTCTTTCACCAGCCGGGCGAAGGTCTCCCAGCGCGCCACTTCGTCCGGGTCAAGCCGGGCGATGTTTTCGATCAGCGACGCTTCCAGCGCCGCCGCGTCGTCGCCTTCAGCCATGACGGCGCAGGGAACGGGATCGATCTCGCCGCCTTCCTTCGCGATGGCCTTGAGCGAGAAGAAGCGCCGCCGCCCGGCGACGATCTCGTAACCCTTGCCGTTCTTGCGAACGAGCAAGGGCTGCTGCACGCCGCGCGCCCGGATCGAGGGCAGGATGTCGGACACGTCCGGCGCTTTGCGCGCATGGCGCATGTTGAGCGCCGAGACTTTCAGTTGGTCGAGGGGGATATGTTGAAGTTCCATTGGGTCTTCTCCTTTGCTGAGGCTCCGGTTACCCGGAGCGATGAAGCGCCCGGATCGGGCGCGAAAGTCAGTCCGTGCAGACGCAATCCTCGCGCTCCCAATCGATCTCGGGTGCGGCAGGGTCGGTTAAATCGAGCACGCCTTGCCGCTCGACCTGATCGAACAGGCGTGCATAGGGTTCGCGGTCGACGCGAAAGACGCGCATGTCCGGGCAATGGCCCTTGGCGCTCGTTTTGCCGGGCTTGGCTTCCTGCGCGATCCACCAGTCCGCGAGGTCGGGCCGGTCGCGCATGATCGCCTCGATCTTCCAGCGGGCTTTGAGGAAGCAGAGGTCGCAATTGCCCTCGTGAGAGCGAAGCGCGAGGTCGAAGGGCTGCTCCGCCCACCAATCGAGCACGTCCGCTTCGGTCACGCGCGCGTCGGCCAAAGGTAGCTGGACGGTCGCGCCTGTACGCTTGCGCACGCCGCAGGCGCGCTGGCGATAGACGCGCTTCGGCTCATCCGCGCGCAGGCCCAAGACGCTCGACCAGCTTTTCCAGCCGAGCCAATGGCGGGCGTAGGAGTCGATGCGGTCGCGTTTCAGGAAGGACGTGCAGAACCGCATGCGCGGGTTGGGCACGAAGCCCTTGCGGTCGATCAGCGCTTCGAAGGGCTCGCCGTTCCGGGACGCGCTGTTGTGCGAGACGATCCGTGTGCGGTGCGGTTCGTTCCAATCATATTCGACCCAAGTGATGTGAACGCCCCAGCGCGCGCCACATTCGGCCACGAAGTCGAGCGTCTCGGTGCGCTCCTTGCCGGTGTTGGCGAAGACGACGCGCACGTCGTCCGTCAGCGCGCCGCCATGGGCGTCGAGGATGTGCTTGAGCATGTAGCCGGACGTGCGCCCGCCCGAAAACGAGATCACGGCGGGACCGGCGATGCGGTAGGGATCGCGGGTCATGGCTTGCCCCTCCGCATTTCGTCGATCCAATCGATCTGACGGCGGCCTTCCACGTCGAACAGGCCAAGATCGCACGGCTTTTGCTGCGTGTTCGAGTTGTGCTTCGGGGTCATCGGTTGGCGGGCGCGCCATTCCAGCCGGTCACGAAGCGTGATCGGCTTGACGCCCGGCGCGATGATCTGCTCGCCTTCTGGCGTCGTCTCGGTGGGGAATTCGGGATTGCCAGTCATTCCGCCGCCTCCGCCTTTACGGGCTCGGCGTCGCGAAAGGCGAGGATGAAATCGGCGGCTTTGGAGGCTTGGCTCGCCGCGCGGAAGATCGCGCGATTTTCTTCTCTCAGGGCTTCAAGCCATGAGCCGATATAGTCCGTGTGCCGAACGGTGGGTGCGATGCTGAGCGAAGCGCAGACAAAGGCGCTCGCCATCTCCGCGACCAGTTCCTCGCGGGCATAGGGTTTCGATCCGAAGGAATGGGGCAGGTCGCGGGCGAGTCTCGTCTCGTGGCCGGTCCAGTGGCCAAGTTCGTGAAAACAGGTGCGGTAGTAGTTCACCTGCTCGAAGAAGGCGGGTTGTGGCGGTACACGGATGAAGTCTTGGCTCGGCACATAGAAAGCCTTCGTTCCGCCAATGCGGAAGTCCGCGCCCGTCGCTGCGATGAGGCGTTCGGCGTGCGGAATGATCTCGGCTTCTGGCAACGGGGCCGCACCTGCGTAAGCGTCTTCCGGCAGGCCTTCGCATTGCTCCACGTTGAACAGGGTGAAGCGTTTGAGGAACGGCACGCGCCCCGGCTCGTCGCCGTCCTGCTCGGCCCGCTCGCGCTCGGCCTTGGGAATGAAGGTATCGGCGTGGCACGCGGTGACGCCGCGCTCGCCCTTCATGACGTGGCCGCCCATTTCCTGGGCTTGGGCGTAGGTCAGCCATGTTTGCGTCGCGAAGCCCGCACGCACGATGTGATGCCACAAAATCAGGATGTTGACGCCCGAATAGGTGCGGCCCGTGAGCGCGTTCTTGGGCAGGCCAAGCCCCGCCTTCGCGCCCGGCGCACCCCAAGGCTGCACCCAAGGCGCGCGGCCCGCCTCAAGCTCGGCGATGATGCGGGCGGTCACCTCGTCATAGAGCGAAGGCTTGGCCGCACGGCCCGCCTGCTCGCTATTCTGTCTCCCGCGCTTTCCGCGTGTCGCTGTGTCCGTGGTTTCTGGCGTCATCGTTGCCGCTCCCTCTGGTCCTCCGCGCGCGCCTTTCCCCGGAAGGGGGGCGGGCGGTAAGCGACCGGGAGCCCCGCCGGGTCAGGCGGGACGCAACTGTCTTGGTAGGACGAGAAAACCGACGTGGACGGACATAAAGCCAAGGCGGTTGCGGGCCGCCCCGGCGGGGCTACAAGGGAGTGTCCGGCCGCCCCCCGCACCGGGAAAGGCCACAAAGAAGTCGCCGCCCGAAAGGGCGGCGTCCGTATGCCGGACCAAAGGTCCGGCCCCGCGCGAGGGATCGTGACCCGAATGGGCGGAGACCGCGCGAAGCGCGGGCTCCGTGGAGCTTAGGCCGCGCCAGCGGCCTTAGCGGAATAGAGCCCGGCGCCCGGCCGCAAGGCCGGGCGGGCGCAAACGCCAACGCTACGGCCGTGCGTCCAGCACCCAGAAGGGTCGCCGCTTGGGCCGGCGAACAGCCCGGCGTAAGTTCGCTCGCGCAAGGGCTCGATCATTGCGCCTTCCTCGTCAAACCGAGCGCGGACCAAAAAGAATGATAGCCGCGCCAAAGAGACAGATCGAAGCGCCTATGACGTCCCAACGATCCGGGCGCTGAGCTTCCACCAGCCAAAGCCAAGCCAGTGAGGACGCGATGTAAATTCCCCCATAGGCGGCATACGCCCGACCGGCGAAATCGCTGTCGATCCGGGTCAGAAGAAAAGCGAACAGCGCCAGACTTGCCATGCCCGGCGCTAGCCAGAGCGGAGATTTTCCGAGCCGCAACCACGCCCAAAAGCTGAAACAACCAGCGATCTCGGCTACGGCAGCGCCGACATAGATGGCCAGGGCGGCTATGGGCGCGAAAGGGGTGGCTATGCTCACGGCTTGGCCTCCGTCGGCCGATGGTCATCGGCCATACAGTGAGCATGGTTGCTCAGGACCTCGATGACGCGGCAATCGGAGATTCTGCCCCCGCGGCATTGGTCAATCATGCGCATGAGTTCGGTCTTCAGCGACCCCAGACGCGCGATCCGACGCTCGACCTCGTCAAGCTGCCGACGGGCGATCGCGTCGGCCGCGACGCAAGGCTGGTTCGGATCGTCGGACAGGCTCAAGAGATCTCGGATCGCGTCCAAGGCGAAGCCGAGTTCACGGGCATGGCGGATGAACATTAGACGGTCAATATCCGCCTGGGCGTAGAGCCGACGGTTGCCCTCGGAGCGTGGGGCCACGGGCAAGAGGCCAATCTGTTCATAGTATCGGATGGTCTGCACTTTGCAGGAGGCCGCACGCGCCACATGGCCGATCGTGTACATGGTCTTCTTCGGTCCCCTAATCGAAATTTGGGCTTGCTTCTACAGCTACTGTAGATGTTATATGTTATGCATGCGGGGCGCAACGATGGTTTCCCATTTGGGACCGATGGTTGCCGAAGGATGGACTTTGAGGATTGTTAACCACATACGGTTAGTATCGCGCAGGATGAAGAAGGTCTTGTTACTGCTTGGGATGGTTGTCTTTGTCGCGATTCAACTCGCCGACATCGCGATCCTTGACGCCGCGCCGGTTGACAGCCTCGAATTCCATACGCAGTCAGATCACGACCAGGACAAGCAAGCCTTTGACGGCTGCGAAATCCATTGTGGTTGCCACAGCCTGCACCATATGACGGCCGCCGTACTCGCCGGTGGAAACATCTATGCAGCGCCGACCGATCAAGAATTCCCGCGTGACAACGCCGGGAAGAATTCCGCCGGCCAAGGTCCGCCGGTCCCCCCTCCCAACGCCTGAACTCTCTATGCCCTGAGTCTGTGCGCGAACACGGCATCGTTGTGGCGCGTGCACCCTGGTAACCGAGACAGAGAGTTCAATGAATGAAATGCCAAAAACTGGCGCTTTTCGGCGCTGTCATCGCGAGCCTTTGGCTTGCTGAGCCCGGCTTAGCGCAGGAGAGCGCTGCACCGGACATAGCGCTCAGGGAATTTGCCCTCAGCGTCCTGAGTGATCATCCGGCCCTGCGTCAAGCCCAGGCCGAATTGGATGCCGCGCGCGCCCAGGCACGCGGCCAAGCGCAACCGCTCTACAATCCCGAGATTGAGTTTGAATACGAGGAAGCGCTCGACAATTCAAAGTCGGTCGGCCTATCGCAGACGCTCGATCTCAGCGGCAAACGGCGCGCGCGCGCCAACGTCGCCACGGCCGAGGTGGTCGCCGCGGAAGCGCGGTTCGCAATCACGCGCAAAACGATCCTCGCTAATCTCCTTATTGCGTTATCGGACTATCAGGTGCGCCGAGACGCAGTTCGCATAGCCGAGCAACGTGTCAGGCTGGACGAAGAGTTCCTTGCGCTTACCGAACGGCGTAATCGCGCGGGCGACCTGCCGCAATCGGACCTGCTGACGGCCCGATTGACTCTGGCTGAAGCACGAGCTGCGGCGAGCACGGCAAGCATCGAGTTCTCGCAAGCGGAGGAACGCCTGATCGCCGTCGTTGGCGGCGTGATGCCTCCACCGCCGCCGCTTATCGGTTCACCTCCGCAAAAGCGCCCCTCAATCGATGTAGTGAATGTCGAGGCGCTGCCGGAACTTCAATCGGCGCAGGCTGATACAGAAGCAGCGCGGTCTTTCGTCGGCGTGGCGAAGCGGAATCGCATACCTGACCCGACCTTAGGCGTCAAAGTTGGTGAAGAGCGAAGCGCACTCGATCCATTTGGGCAAAGAGAGTCCTCGACACTATTCGGGGTACGGCTGTCCATTCCCCTGCCCATTCGCAACACGTACAGTGCCGAAGTCGACGCCGCCAGGGCTGGTTCGATCGCGAGAGAGCAAAGCTACCGTGACTTGAGACGCAGGGTCGAAGCACGGCTTGCCGCAAGCCTTCGGCGCTACGAAACGGCGCTCAGCGCTTGGCAAGCCTGGACCGCCCAAGGGGCTGCGCCGCTCGAAGAGCAACGCGCGCTCCTGCAGCGGTTGTGGGAAGCCGGCGAAATCGACGCCGTCGATTACATCATTCAACTCAATCAAACCTTCGCAACGGAGAGCGCCGGTGTTGAGCTCAAGGGCCGTCTCTGGACCACATGGTTCGACTGGCTGGAAGCTTCCGCCGCGATCAGCGAATGGGTGGAGAATATCCAATGACCAGGAAAAATAAATTGTTCTTAGGTGGTGCAGCCGTCGTGGTGGCTTTCGTCGGCGCTGCTTTCGCGCTGATCAATCAGTCGCCGAATGCAAAGATTGAAGTCGCTGCTCCAGCGTCGCAAGAGACGGAGCACGGCGAGGAGCATGAAGAAGGCGGTGTCGTCGAAATGACCGCCGCCGATCGCAAGGCAAAGGGCGTCACCACGGCGCCCGTGGACTTGCGAGTCCTCACCGACGAAGCCGTTGTACCGGGTGAGGTAACGCTCGATCTATACCGATCAGCGCAGATTGCACCGAGAATATCCGCTCAAATTGTCGCCCGGCAGGCAAGGCTTGGGGACCATGTGAAGGCCGGACAAGCGCTTGTCACCTTATCCAGCGTCGAGATGGCGGATGCGCAAGGAAACCTGATCGTTGCCACGCGCGAATGGAGCCGCGTGCGCGAGCTGGGACGTGAGGTCGTTTCCGAGCGGCGTTATGTGGAAGCGCAGGTGGCTGCTGAGCAGGCACGCGCCAAGCTCTTAGCTTTCGGCATGACACCGGAGCAGATAGAGGGACTGGTCAAAAACGGTGACGCTTCTAAAGCGACTGGGATATTCGATCTTTTGGCTCCGCAGGACGGTACGGTCGTCAAGGACGATTTCGTTGTTGGCGAAGTCGTGGATGCGGGGCGCGTGCTGTTTCAGATCACGGATGAAAGCCGGGTGTGGGTGCAAGCCCAGCTTACGCCCGATCAGGTTGCTCATGCCGAGGTCGGCTCGTCTGTCCGTATTCTGATTGACAAGGACCACGCGGTCGGCGGCCGGATCGTTCAGGTCCACCACACGCTTGACGAGACGACACGCACCTTGCCGATCCGTGTCGAGGTCGACAATGCGGGCGACGAGCTACATCCCGGCCAATATGTCAGCGTTGCGGTTGGAGTCGGTGATGGCAAACAAGCGCTCGCCGTACCGGAGGCGGCCGTCACGCTCATGGACGGAAATCCGACCGTCTTCAAAGTCGAAGGCGACGAACTTCACCCGACGGCGATTAAGACCGGCGTGACGCGCGGCGGCTGGGTTGAGGTCGCGGCCGGTCTGAGCACGGACGATGAAATCGCGACGACTGAGGTCTTTCTCCTCAAGTCGCTCATCCAGAAATCCCAGATGGGCGAAGGCCACGGGCACTAAGGAGATAGATCATGTTGAACAAGCTCGTTGAACTTTCGCTTCAATACAAATTTCTTGTGATCATTGTCTTTCTGGTGATCGGCTTTCTCGGCTGGCGGGCGGTGACGACGGTTCCCATCGACGCCTTTCCGGATGTGACCCCGGTCCAGGTGAATATCTACACGGAGTCGCCCGGCCTCGCCGCAGAAGATGTCGAGCAACTTCTCACATTCCCCGTGGAATCGGCCATGGCCGGCCTGCCCGATGTCGACCAGATCCGCTCCGTCAGCCTGTTCGGCCTGTCTTATGTCTCGGTCTATTTTGAAGACGATGTGGACATTTACTTTGCGCGCCGCCTGGTTATGGAACGCTTGGCGGAAGTCCGCGACCGCATTCCCGAGGGCTACGGCACGCCGGAAATGGGACCGAATTCCTCCGGACTCGGACAAGTCTTCTGGTACACGCTGGAGCGCGCCGACGAACAACTCGCGGGCGATATCACCGACATGGACTTGCGCACACTGCAGGACTGGTCGATCCGTCTCATCTTGCGGACCGCGCCGGGGGTCGATGACGTGATGTCCTGGGGTGGCCAGGAACGCCAGTATCAGGTGCAGATCGACCCCCTGAAGCTCATTAAATACAAGCTCGGCTACCGCGATGTGATGGAGGCGATCGAGGCCAACAACCGTCAGGTCGGGGGGCAATATATCGATCAGGGACCAGAGCAGTTTTTGGTCCGGGGCCTCGGTCTCGTCGATGGTGAGCGCGATATCGGCACCATTATCCTCAAGGTCGAGGACGGCACGCCGGTCTATTTGCGGGACGTGGCGACGGTCGTACAGGCGCCATCGCTGCGCTTCGGCGCGGTGACGCGCGACGGCAAGGAGGTAGTCCTCGGCATGGCCTTATCGCGCATGGGCGAGAACGCCAAGAACGTGGTCGATGCTGTCAAGGAGAAGCTTTCCGTGGCCGAACAGGCCTTGCCTGACGGCGTCACGCTGAAGCCGATCTATGACCGCACAGAATTGGTGGAAAAGGCCGTCTCAACGGCGGAACGGGCTCTTATCGAAGGCTCGATCCTGGTCGCCATTGTGCTCTTCCTATTCCTTGGCGAACTCCGCTCGGCGTTTGTGGTCATCGCCGCGTTGCCCCTCGCCATGCTGATCGCCTTTATCTTCATGGAGCAGGCAGGCCTGTCGTCAAATTTGATGTCGCTGGCGGGGCTCGCCATCGGTATCGGCATGATGGTCGACGGCGCCGTGGTCATGGTCGAGAATTCCTTCCGCATTATGGCGGAGCGCCGCTCGCACGGCGAGGAGGTCAACCGAACGGCAGCCGTGCTGGCGGCGGCGCGCGAAGTCGCCAATCCGATAGCATTCGCAATCCTCATCATCATCGTCGTGTTCCTACCGCTTTTCAGCCTTGAAGGCCTCGAAGGCAAGATGTTCAAGCCGATGGCCTTCAACATCAGCTTCGCTATGGCGGGATCACTGCTCCTGACGCTGACGATTATACCGGTTCTGGCGGCGCTCATCCTTAAGCCCAAGGAAGAGCGCGATACCATGCTCGTGCGCTGGATCAAGCGCGGCTATCTGCCCCTGCTCGCCTGGTCGCTTGCAAACAAGCGAAAGGTCGTGATGGCCGCCGGTGCCTTGCTCCTGTTCAGCCTCGCGCTTTTTCCCTTTCTTGGGAAAGAGTTCATGCCGCAGTTGCAGGAAGGCTCAATCATGTGGCGGGTAACGTCGATTCCGTCCACCTCGCTCGACCAGTCGATCAAGGTCTCGAACGACATCTCGGCGGCATTGTCGGAGTTCCCGGAAGTTGACACCACACTCGCCATGATCGGCCGGGCCGAAAAGGGCGAGACTGCCGACGTCAACTACATGGAGATCTACACCGCCTTGAAACCCGAGGGAGAATGGAAGTCGGGCCGCTCGATTGAGGAACTGGCGGACGCCATGCGTGAAAAACTGGAAGAGGTCGTCCCCACCGCCGTCATCGCTTTCACCCAGCCGATCCAGATGCGGGTGGAAGAACTGATCTCAGGGGTGCGCGCCACCTTGGCGGCGAAGCTCTACGGCGAAGACCTGGCCGAACTCGACAGCCTGAGCCAAGAGATCAAGAACGCGATCGCCTCGGTCCCCGGTGTGGCCGATCTATCGCTCGAAGCTAATCTCGGCAAGCCGCAAGTGCGGATTCAGGTAGACCGGGACCAGCTTGCCCGTTATGGCCTCAACGCTGATGATGTTCTGACTATCGTCCGCACCGGAATCGGCAACGAGCCAGTTTCGACACTTATCGACGGCGTCAAACGATTCGACATCACGGCCCGGCTTCAGGACTCCTCGAAAACCTCCATCGAGGCGATCAAGGCGATCCCACTGCGTACGGCCGATGGGGCGATTATTCCGTTGAGCCGTGTCGCGGACGTGTCAGTGGCGGAAGGCTATTCCTTCGTTCGGCGCGAGCAATTGCAGCGTTATGCGGTAATCCAGATGGATGTCCGCGGACGCGACATTGACGGCTTTGTTCAGGATGCAAACCGGGCGATTAAGCAAAATGTGGAATTGCCGCCCGGCTATTGGATTGAATGGGGCGGTGCTTTCGAGAACCAGCAGCGCGCGCTCACGCGCCTTTCGATCATCGTACCGCTGACGATCTTTTTCATCTTCGTCCTTCTGTACACCGCGTTCAACTCGATCCGCCACGCAACGCTGATCATCGCCAATGTGCCATTCGCCACTATCGGCGGACTGATTTCGCTCGCCATCACCGGGCAATATCTGTCTGTGCCGTCGGCGATCGGCTTCATTGCGGTCTTCGGTGTCGCCATGCTCAACGGCATCGTCCTCGTCGAATTCATCAATGGATTGCGCGAAAAGGGACTGAGCGTTGGGGAAGCCGTACGACGGGGAACGGAACTCAGACTCCGCCCGGTGCTGATGACGGCAAGCGTGGCAATCCTCGGCCTGATCCCCATGCTGCTGTCGTCAGGTGTCGGTGCCGAAACCCAGCGGCCGCTTGCCACCGTCGTCGTCGGCGGGCTGATCACTTCGACGCTGCTGACCCTTGTCCTTCTCCCCGTCATCTATGAGTGGATGGAGACGCGCGTGGCACGACCCGTGGAAACCGCCCGACAGCTCGAATCGCAGGAGGTCTAATATGAAAGAAGTTAAAGCGTTTATTCACCGCAACCGGATCGCTGACGTTGTCCATGCCCTTAAGACAGCAGGGTTCCGGAACATTTCCGTGATCGACGTTAAGGGTATGCTGAAAGCCCTCGATTCTCAGGAACAGCAATATTCCATTGAGATTGGCGAAAAAGTCATCACAGAGGTGAAGCTGGAACTCGTCTGCGAGGCGGACAAGGTCGACCAGGCCTTGGCGTTGATTCGCGACAATGGGCGCACCGGACAACCCAATGCCGGCTGGGTTTATGTCAGCGAAATCGAAAGCGCATATCCGATCGACGACGGAAACGCGTCCTGATGGCGCCCGCATCTGAAGCGTCCGGCCTGACCTTCAAGGTGCGAGGGCTCGATTGCGCCGAGGAAGTGGCGGTGCTCCGGCGCGAGCTTGGCCCGCTTGTCGGCGGTGCGGACAACCTCGCCTTCGACGTCTTGAACGGCCGCATGACGGTGCTCGCCGAAGCGCCGCCGGCCTCCGCCGATGAGATCCGGGAAGCCGTCCGCCGGACGGGCATGACCGCGGTCGAATGGCGCGCCGGCGCGAAAAGCGCGGGTGACGAGAGCGACAGGCGCCGACGCCAACACATCTGGTTCACAAGTCTCAGTGGCCTATTTGTCGTTGCAGGCTTTGTCATCCACATTTGGCTCGCGGGCGGCTTCACCGAAGCCATTCGGCTTCTCGCCGGTCACGACGGAGAAGCCGTGCCTCTGCCCGAGATGGCGGCCTATGCGCTCGCCATCGGCTTCGGCATTCGCTTCGTCATCGTCAAGGCCTGGTACGCGGCGCTCGGCCTGCGGCCCGACATGAACCTTTTGATGACGGTCGCCATCGCCGGCGCCATCGTCATCGGCGAATGGTTCGAGGCAGCGACGGTCGCCTTCCTGTTCTCCCTCTCGCTCACCCTCGAAAGCTGGAGCGTCGGCCGAGCGCGCCGTGCCATTGCCGCTCTTGTCGATCTTTCTCCGCCCATGGTGCGTCTCCTGCGCGCAGACGGATCGGAAGCGGACGTGCCTGTGGCCGAGGTCAATCCAGGCGACCGCTTCATCGTTCCGGCTGGTGAGCGCATCGGGCTGGACGGGCGGGTCGCTGCCGGCGAAAGCGCTGTCAATCAAGCGCCCGTCACCGGCGAGAGCGTGCCGGTTGAAAAGGCGGAGGGCGCGGAGGTTTACGCCGGCACCATCAACGGCGACGGAACGCTCACGGTGGAGGCCACCAAGGCGGCCGGGGACACGATGCTGGCGCGCATCATCCGCATGGTCGAGGAAGCCCATGCGCGGCGCGCTCCTTCGGAACAATGGGTGGAGCGCTTTGCTCGTGTCTATACGCCCGCGGTCATGGCTCTCGCGTTGCTTGTATTCCTGGCGCCGCCGCTGGCGCTCGGCGGAGCGTGGGACGACTGGTTCTATCGCGCCCTAGTCCTGCTCGTGATCGCCTGCCCGTGTGCCCTGGTGATCTCGACGCCCGTCTCCATCGTCGCGTCACTGGCGTCGTCGGCGCGGGCCGGGGTGCTGGTCAAGGGCGGCGCCTATATCGAGCTTCCAGCGCGCCTGAAGGCGATCGCCATGGACAAGACCGGAACGATCACGCGGGCCGAGCCCGTCGTGGCTGAGGTCATCCCGCTCGGAAACCACACCGAGGCCGAGCTCGTTGCGCGCGCCGCCGCGCTTGAGGCGCGCTCCACGCATCCTCTTGCGCGGGCAATTCTGGAATATGCGGATCAACGGGGAATCACACCTGCGCCGGCGGGCGACGTGCGGGTTCTCAAGGGAAAGGGGCTGGCCGGAACCTTCGACGGCGAACGGTTCTGGCTCGGTTCCCACCGCTACGTCGTCGAGCGCGGTCAGGATACGCCCGAGACCGCAAGACAGGCGGAAGCGCTGGAAGCGGGCGGCAAGACCGTCATCGCCGTCGGCAACCCGCGTCATGTCTGCGGTCTCATCGCGGTCGCGGATACGGTCCGGCCGGAGGCGCGGGAAATCATGCAACAACTGCACGCCACCGGCATTGGGCATGTGGTCATGCTGACCGGCGACAACCGCGTCACGGCCAATGCCATCGCCCGCGATCTCGGCATCGACGAGGTACACGCCGAGCTATTGCCGGACGACAAGGTCAAGAAAATCGAGGAGCTTGTCGCGCGCTATGGTACGGTCGCCATGGTCGGCGACGGTGTCAACGACGCGCCGGCGCTGGCGCGTGCCAACCTCGGCATCGCCATGGGCGCGATCGGCTCGGACGCAGCGATCGAGACCGCCGATATCGCGCTCATGACCGATGACATCTCGAAACTGCCTTGGCTCGTCCGTCACTCCAAACGGACGCTCGCGATCATTCGCCAGAACATCGTCTTCTCACTCGGGGTCAAAGCGGTTTTCATGGGGCTCACCTTTGCCGGCTTCGCGACTTTGTGGGGCGCGATCGCCGCCGATATAGGCGCTTCCTTGTTGGTGATCGCCAATGCGCTGCGGCTATTGCGCCTGCGTGAAAGTCCGGAGAATTCATGAAATGAACCGCTCAACGGATTCGTCCAGTTCGAAATCATTCGGTTTACTTTTGAACCCGGAACACTGCGTCGTTGTTCTCATCGACTACCTCGCCAATTTTTCCGCTGGCCTGCCGGCCGAAGAAGCGCAGCGTTTTACCGAAGTGGTTGGTCTGCTTTTGAAAACAGCAGAAGAGCTTAAAATTCCGACAATCGTCACCGCACGATCAAATCGTGCGCGGAATGATAAACTGATAAACGCATCAGACAGCCATGGCTCGGGGGAAGATGCGATTTGGCGCGAAACAATAAATCCGTGGGCGAATGACTCTTTTCGGGACCATATTCGATCTTGTCAACGCAACCGCTTAATCCTTTGCGGCATGTGGTCAGATGATTCAGTCACCTTCGCCGCACTCAGCGCTTTGGAGGAAGGTTTCGACGTATACCTTGTAGTGGACGCGACGAGAGGGACTTCATTGGATATCCATAACACCGCAATGGCGCGGATGACGCAGATGGGAACTATTCCGATCAGCACACGTCAATTGATTTTGGAGTGGAAGGGAAGCGTCGAATAGTGATTGCAGATACCACTGACGGCGGAAGGAAGGCGGCCGAATGGGCGCCGATCAAGTCACGCTATCGTGTCCAGTCGGCCTCGACCTACCACGCCCGTGCGTGTGGCCCTCAAAGTTGCATCCCCCGGACACCACTTTTCCAAGAGCCGCATGGTCGATCCAAGCGGAGCAAAGACGGGCCAGCCGATGGTTGCTTGGGATGGATAACGTTGGGAAGCCCCGTATTGGGACTTATGCATCGTGCAGGCATGATCCTGCAGATGGAAAACAGCAAATTCACTCCAAATCCTAATGAGACGACTGCGCAAGAACGGAAACTTGCACATCCGATATCGCGCGAAATCGAGAACAGACTCCAAAGTATTGTGAAAGCACTTGCGCGCCAGGCGGCAAGACAGCACTACGCAGAAGCTTGTCTGAGGGCGAAAAAGGATTCAGAATCGAATCATTGAATCCGAGGACATGCCGCATGCCGACCGCAGCCCTTTACGCTCGTTACTCCTCCGACAACCAGCGTGACGCCTCGATAGAGGACCAACTGAGAATCTGTCGCGAGCGCGCGGAGCGCGAAAGGTGGCGCATCGTCGACAGCTACAGCGATCGTTCGATTTCAGGCGCGAGCCTGATCCGGCCAGGTATCCAGGCGCTTCTGCAGGACGCGCAGGCCCGGCGCTTCGATATTGTGCTCGCCGAATCGCTCGACCGCATCTCCCGCGATCAGGAGGATATCGCCGGCGTCTACAAACGCCTCACCTTCGCCGGGGTGCGCATGGTGACGCTCTCCGAAGGCGACATCAGTGAGCTCCATATCGGCCTCAAGGGCACGATGGGGGCGCTGTATCTCAAGGACCTCGCCGACAAGACGCGCAGAGGCTTGCGCGGCCGGGTCGAAGACGGCAAGTCGGGAGGCGGGAATTCTTACGGCTATCGCGTCGTGCGCCGGACCGGCCCCGACGGTGAGCCGGAACGCGGCGAGCGTGAGATCGATCCGGCGGAAGCTGCGATAGTGCGCCGCATCTTCGCCGACTATGCAGCCGGCAAGTCGCCGCGCCAAATCGCCCATGAGCTGAATGCCGAAGGCATTTCCGGTCCCCGCGGCAAGGGATGGGGACCGAGCACGCTATTCGGCAATGTGAAGCGCGCCAACGGCGTGCTCAACAACGAGCTTTACATAGGCAGGCTCGTCTGGAACCGCCAGCGCTTTCTCAAGGATCCGGATACGGGCAAGCGTGTCGCGCGCCCAAACCCTAAAGAGGAGTGGATCATCCAGGAGGTCCCGGAGTTGCGCATCATCTACGATGAACTTTGGGCCAAGGTGAAGGCGCGCCAAACCGCGATCCGCGAGCGCTATGTCAAGAATGGAGGCAACGGCCTTACCGCAACGCGCCGCACGCGCTACCTCTTCTCCGGCCTCATCAAATGCGCCGAGTGCGGGGGCGGCTATTCCATTGTCTATCGAGGTCAGTTCGGCTGCTCGACGGTGAAGAACAAGGGGACGTGCTCGAACCATACCCGGATCACGCGTGAGGAGCTGGAGACCCGCGTCCTCAACGCCCTGCGCAATCATCTGATGAAGCCGGAACGCTTCCACGCGTTCTGTGAAGAGTATACCCGTGAGATCAACCGCCTGCGGATGGAAGCGTCTACAGGAATCGCCGCCAAAGGGGCGGAACTGAAGAAGGTTGAAGGGGGAATCCGCAAGATCATCGACGCGATCAAGGAAGGCTATCGTACGCCAGGTATGAAGGAAGAGCTGTTTGAACTTGAAGATCGTAAGGCGCGTCTGACGGAGGAACTCGCCCAGGCGGAAGAGCCGCCAACGCTACTGCACCCCAACATGGCGCATGAGTACCGCAAGCGCATCGATGGTCTGTTTACGGCACTCGAAGACGAGCGTACTCGGCTTGAAGCCAGCGACGATATCCGGGCGCTGGTCGGCCGCATTATCGTTTCGGCCGGCGAGGATGGTAAAGCGGACCTATGGCTGGAGGGGGACCTTGCCGGCATTCTGACGCTGGCGGCCGGCAAAAAAACACCCGCCCATCCGGAGGACGAGCGGGTGCTGACATCGGTGGTTGCGGGGACATACAGCCGTCGATATCGGCAAAACGAAAAAAGCGGCCCGGATGGGGCCGCTATTTCCGCAGCACCTGGGGTGCTGACATCGATGGTTGCGGGGGCAGGATTTGAACCTGCGACCTTCAGGTTATGAGTTTGAATAAAAGGCCTGCGACGACCTACCCCCTGATCCGCCCACATTGCCTATTGCCGCATAACATACCGTTTTATATAGAATTTCATTGACACAGACCGACAGCCTGCTATCCTCACGTGCGACCTGATTTGCCGTCGAATGGTAGCTATTTGGTAGCTTTATCGACCTTCAGGTTGGATCATGTGATGGAGGGCGGTCATGGCAAAGCTCACCAAGCGCGTGGTGGACCAGGCTTCTGCGAATTCCAAGGCGACTGGCCTATGGGACGATGAGCTGAAGGGCTTCGGCCTCCGGCTCTGGCCGAGCGGCCGCAAGGTCTATATCGTTAAGTGCCGGATCAAGGGCCGTCAGAGGTTCATAACCATTGGACCGCACGGCCCCGTCACAGCGGAGCAGGCACGCATCCGCGCCTTCGAAATTCTGTCCGAGGCGAAAGGTGGCCGCGATCCCGCCAAGGAGCTCGATCAGGCGCGCAAGGCGCCGACCATGAAGGGACTCGGTGAGCGGTTCCTCAAGGAACATGTCGCCGTGCGGTGCAAGCCGAGCACCCAGGCAGAATACAAGCGCTCGGTCGAGTTGTTCATCAACCCCAAGATTGGCACGCGTAAAGTGACGGACATCGAGCGGCAGGACATCACCGAGCTGCATCACGGTCTCGGCCACATCCCTTATCAAGCCAATCGGACCCTTGGGGTGCTGTCGAAGATGTTTAGCCTTGCCGAGGCTTGGGGAATCCGCCCGGACGGCAACAATCCGTGCCTGCATGTGAAGAAATATGTGGAGCAGAAGCGTGCGCGCTTCTTGAGCCCCGAGGAATTCGCCGCGCTTGGCAAGGCGCTGCGCGACGTCGAACAGGACGGTTCCGAAGCCCAGGCGGCGGTCGATGCCGTCCGGCTACTCATGCTGACCGGTTGCCGGCTTGGTGAGATCATGACGCTCAAATGGGATTACGTGGACCTCAAGGCCCGTGAGCTGCGTCTGCCCGACTCCAAGACCGGGGCGAAGATCGTGCATTTCGGAAAGACCGCTGCTGACGTGCTGAAACGCATGAAGAAGCTGGAGGAAAACCCCTACGTCATCACTGGCAAGAAAGAGGGTAGCCGCCTCACCGACCTGCAGCACCCGTGGCGGCGCATCCGGGCCAAAGCCGGCCTCAATGACGTGCGCATTCATGACCTCCGGCACTCATATGCCAGCGGCGCCCTCGCCTTGGGCGAAGGACTTCCTATGATCGGCAAACTGCTCGGGCACACGCAGGTTCAGACCACCGCCCGCTATGCGCATCTGGCGAACGACCCAGTGAAGGCGGCCGCCGGTCGCGTGTCGGATACGATTGGCGCCGCCATGTTGGGAAAGCTAGAGAAGTCAAATAGTTCCCCAACGGGTCTGAGCACTAAGGTCAACAAAGAGGCGTCACCCAACTCGGCATGAGCCAGCAGCGGTCGCCGCGGAGTAGAACAATATTGAGCTGGCAATCTTTGGCGGATTCGACCGGGGTACGCATGCGCCATCTTCTCTCGGGCAAAGTCATCTAAAATAGACAAAGTGGGCGCGCTTGAAGCGAGTGACCTACTTAGTTTTAGTATTTCACAAACGTCGATTGCGGTCCGACCTGTGTGGCATGTTGCAGCACGGACGTCGATCGAGGGTTTGGGCGAGTGCGACGGTGAGGCGGCGGCGCAAGGTGGCGATCAAGTCTGGGATGTGGTGCTCGGGCTGGATCGGTGGGGCCTCGGGGGCAGTAACCGTCGAGAACGGTAAGTTTCGCGAAGATCGTGGAGCCGCCCGGGCAGGAGGGGGAATCGTCTCCCGCTGGGAGATCAGGAAGCCGCAGGCGACGATGCACAATGTCCCGTGGTGGTGGAAAGCCCGCCAGCCACGGCCCTCTTAGTGCCCATGGCCGAACTCCTACTTGATCTCCTAGAAGTTGCGCTAGATCCGGCTGGTGCTCTATCACGAGCATGAACATTCCTCACGCTGGACGGCGGGGACGTCGATCGCGGCCAAGACAGCCCTTGAGACCTTCAAAATGACGGCGTAGGACGCGAGCAATCCGGCATCTGGCCAACCCAGAGCGGTTTAGTCGCTCGTCTCGTGGCGAGCGTCGAGATAAAATGATCATTTTGGGCCTTCGGCGCTGTAAGAGAGCAAGCCCGTCGGACGTCTCTCTCATTCAGCGCGAGTGGGTCGCGGGACGTTGCCCGTGGTGGAAAGTACCCAAAGCGCCAGAATGCCATGTCCGTCCTGCACTGATCGCGATGCCGATGCTGTTCGGTAAGCCTGCGGCGTAGGCCGTCTTTTCGGGATCGGTGCGCTCTGGCACGGTAGTGTCGGTTGCGGGCGGATAGTGTCCGCTTGGTATAAGTGGACACCTATTGATGCCAGAGAGTTCTCGTGTGACACGCCGCCAGTGGCGTGAAGAGTTCAAGCGCCAGATTGTTGCGGAAGCATCGGCGCCTGGGGTTTCGGTCGCCTCGGTGGCGCGGCGTTACGAACTCAATGCCAATCTGATCTTCAACTGGCGTCGGCGCTATGGCGGCACGGGCGCTTTCCTGCCGGTTCAAGTCGTGCCGGACGGGCCTTTACTGCCTGGCCCGGTCGGTGATGCCAATGCCGCGGCGGCAATGCCGGAAGCGGTGGCACCGGAGCGGGTCGGGATCACACTGACAAACGGACGGCACCTGGATATCGGGCTTTCCATCGACGAAGCGTCACTTGCCCGGCTCGTCCGGGTTCTGGAGCGGGCATGATCGCGTTTCCTGCCGGGACACGCGTGTGGATTGCGGGTGGTGTGACCGATATGCGGCGCGGCATGAACACATTGGCGCTCCTGGTGCAGGAGGGGCTGGGTCGCGACCCGCACGCGGGCGAGATATTCTGCTTCCGGGGCCGCCGGGGCGACCTGGTGAAGCTTCTGTGGCATGACGGGGTCGGCATGTCGCTCTATATCAAGCGGCTGGAGGCGGGCAAGTTCCTCTGGCCGGTGAGCGGGTCCGGGCAGGCGGTGCCGATCTCGGCGGCGCAACTGGGCTATCTGCTTGAAGGCATCGACTGGCGCAATCCGCGCTGGACCCAGCGCCCCGGCAGGGCCGGATAATTACGCCTATAGTGCTGTTTTTATTGGGTTTTACTGTGCCGATATGGTAGATATCGGCCATGTCAAACGCTGCTTTAGAGATCATGCGATTACGCGCCGAACTGGCGGCCACAAAGGCCGACCTCACACAGGCCCGGGCCGTGGTTTCCTGCTCGGAAGCAATGATTGCCGAACTCAAGCTCGAGATCGCCCGGCTCCGGCGCGACCGTTATGGCATCTCGTCTGAACGGCGCGCACGGCTGATCGACCAGCTCGAACTGCAGCTCGAGGAACTGGAGACGGCAGCGGCCGAGGACGCCCTGGCAGCCGAACAGACCACGCAGACCGCGACGGTGCGTGCCTTCACCCGCCGCCGTGCCGCCCGCAAGCCTTTCCCCGAGCATCTGCCCCGCGAGCGTGTGGTGATCGAGGTACCTGCCGCCTGCACTTGCTGCGGCTCCGACCGGCTCGTGAAGATGGGCGAGGATATCACCGAGACATTGGAGGTGATCCCGCGCCAGTGGAAAGTCATCCAGACGGTACGCGAGAAGTTCACCTGCCGGGACTGCGAGAAGATCAGCCAGCCGCCAGCACCGTTCCATGCCACCCCGCGCGGCTGGGCCGGGCCGAACCTCCTGGCGATGATCCTGTTCGAGAAGTTCGGCCAGCACCAGCCCTTGAACCGGCAGGCCGCGCGCTATGCCCGCGAGGGCGTCGACCTCAGTCTGTCCACCCTGGCCGACCAGGTTGGCGCCTGCACGACGGCGCTCCAGCCGATCCACAGTCTGATCGAGCGGCATGTCATGGAGGCCAAGCGGCTGCATGGGGATGACACCACCGTGCCCTTGCTGGCCAAAGGCGGCGCGAAGACGGCGCGGCTCTGGAGTTATGTGCGGGATGACCGGCCGTTCGGCGGCGCCGCGCCGCCCGCGGCCCTGTTCCGCTTCTCCCGCGACCGCACCAAGGAACACCCAAACACGCATCTCGCCACCTGGCGGGGCATCCTGCAGGCCGATGCCTATAGTGGCTATAACGATCTCTACCATGAGACCCGCATGCCGGGGCCGATTACCAGCGCGTTATGCTGGGCGCACGCCCGGCGGAAATTCTTCGAACTGGCAGACATCGCCGGCAATGTGCGCAAGGGCAAACCGGCGCACCAGATCTCGCCGGTGGCGCTTGAGGCGGTGAAGCGTATCGATGCCCTCTTCGATATCGAGCGCGATATCAATGGATGGGATGTTGACGCGCGCGTCACAACACGCCAGACCCTTTCGCGTCCTTTGGTCGACGGCCTGCACGCCTGGCTGCTGGCCGAACGGGCGCGCATGTCCAAACACAATCCCGTCGTCAAGGCGATCAATTATATGGTCGAGAACGGCCATTGGCCCGCCTTCACCCGCTTCCTCGACGATGGCCGGGTCTGTCTCACTAACAATGCCGCCGAACGCTCCCTCAGGGGTGTGGCCCTCGGTCGAAAATCGTGGCTCTTCGCCGGGTCCGAACGCGGCGGACACCGCGCCGCTTTCATGTACAGCCTGATCGTCACAGCAAAGATGAACGATATCGACCCCCAGGCCTGGCTCGCCGACACCCTCAAGCGGCTGCCGGACATCCCCGTCCCCCGCCTGCCGGAACTCCTGCCCTGGAATTGGAAGGCCGACCGGGAAAATCTCAAGGCCGCATAACCGTGCCAGAGCGCACCGATCCCGAAAAGACGGCCTACGCCGCAGGCTTACGCTG
>Ga0208433_1000345_pt1 | contig 21482 bp, 18 predicted proteins | sample 3_EtaG_FD_184075 | JGI IMG/M metagenome (GOLD analysis project Ga0208433, IMG submission 184075) | Marine viral communities from the Subarctic Pacific Ocean - 3_ETSP_OMZ_AT15126 metaG (SPAdes) (version 2) | ecosystem: Environmental > Aquatic > Marine > Oceanic | place: Pacific Ocean | collected...
TCAAGGAAATCTGGAACCTGAGCATCAGCGAGGGCGCCATCGCCAACGCCCTGAAACGAACCGGCACGGCCATGGCCGGAAGCCGGGAGGATATTCTGAGGCTCCTGCGCCGGGCCCGGGTCATGTGACCGCAGACACCTGCGCTATGCAAGCGACTGCACGGACGCGATCATGCTGGATTGAACAAAATGGTCCCGGTTACGCTCAGACACCGCAAGCGCCGGTCACCTGCATCGCCGGATCCAGACGTTCATGGCTGTAAATCTTCAGGAACGCATCCAGCACCCAGTCGAGATGTCGATCCACTTCTTCCGGTGCAAGTTTCACTTCTTCGCCGCAAAGTACCTTCATCTGATACTCTCCAATGACAAGCGAGATGAAGACGTCTGCCGCGCGCACCGGATCGTCGACCTGGAGCAGGCCGCGTCGCGACTGTTTCTCGAGGTAGGTCGAGACCATTTCGCGGCCCCTTTCCGGGCCTGCACTATAGAAGGTGGCGCCGACTTCCGGGAATTGCGGCGCCTCGGCAACGACGACGCGGAGCAGCGACATTTTCGGCTGCTGGATCACGCCGTCGAAAAACTGCCTGGCAACAATGCGCAGCGCCTCGCGGAGCGGCTGCTCGTCTATATCTTCCGAGTCGAGCACGCCGAAGAAGTTCTGGCACTCCTGCTCGATCGTCTCGCGAAAGAGGCCGGCCTTTCCGCCAAAAAGGCCGTAAAGCGTTGCGAGCGATCCGCCCGATACGCTGACGATGTCGTGGAGGCTGGTAGCCCCATAGCCTTGCTGCAGGAAAATCTCGCGCGCGGCATCTAGAATTGCCAGTCGTCTCTTCTCCCGGCGCGTCGGCTCCTTGTTCCTCCGTCGCTGTATCACCGTTCTCACCCCCCGTTTTCGGCGGCCGAAGTCGTCAAGCCCCCCCGGTCTGCGCTTCGTTCGAGGCCGCCGCCGCCCAGAACCTTGTACAGAGTGACCGTATTGCTCACTTGCGCAAGCCGGGTGCGAATAAACTCCTGCTCCGCTGCATAAAGGGAGCGTTGCGCATCGAGAACGGTGAGATAGCTGTCGATTCCGCTGCGATATCTGCGCTCCGCAAGCGTGTAGCTCTCCGCAGTCGCCTCCACCAGTGCACTCTGCGCATCCACCTGGTTGCCATAGGTGCCCTGTCCCGCCAGAGCATCCGCCACCTCGCGGAAGGCCGTCTGAATGCTCTTTTCGTAAAGGGCGATATTGATGTCCTTCCGGATCTTCGCCACTTCGAGATTGGCGAGGTTCCGTCCGCCTTCGAAAATCGGAATGCTGATCTGGGGCATGAAGCTCCAGGCGCCGGAACCGGGATCGAACAGGCCCGACAGCGAACGGCTCGTCGTGCCGCCCGCAGCGGTCAATGTGATACTGGGAAAGAAGGCCGCCCGCGCGGCTCCGATATTCGCGTTGGCACCACGCAGCGAGTGCTCGGCCTGCCTTATGTCGGGCCGGTTCGCCAGCAGGTCCGACGGAAGTCCCGGTGGCAGGTCCGCGACGAAACGCCCGATGTCCTGCGCGTCGTCCAGCATCGCATCGTCGACAGGCGCGCCGACAAGAAGCGTCAAGGCGTTACGGTCCTGCGCGACCTGGCGAATGTAGGCGAAACGGTTCACCCGTGCCGTCTCGACGGCGGTTTGCGCCTGTGCGAGATCGAGCTTCGAAGATATGCCGCGCTCATAGCTCATCTTCACGAGGTCGAAGGAGCGCTCCTGCGCCACCAGCGTTTCCTCGGTGAGCTTCAGCAATCGCTGATCGGCCTTGAGCGTCAGATATGCGTTGGCGACTTCCGAGATGAGGGATATCTGCGCGGCACGGCGCGCCTCGTCTGTCGCGAAATACTCCTGCAGGGCCTGCTCGTTAAGACTGCGCACGCGGCCGAAGAGATCGAGCTCGTATGCGGCAACGTTCGCCTGCACACCATAGCTCGTGCCGGTTTGCGCCTGCCCGGTGCCCGACAAGTCGCCTGGCACACGCTCACGCGCCATGGTCGCGTCGCCGCTGATGCTCGGCAGCAGATCGGCGCGCTGTACGCGATAAAGTGCGCGTGCCTCTTCGACATTAAGCACAGCCTCGCGCAGGTCGCGATTGTTCGCCAAGGCTTGTGCGATCAAACTGCGCATCGTGTCCGACAGAAAAAAGTCCCGCCAGCCAAGGTCCGCGACCTCGACGCCGCTCTTCGCGGCGGCTTCCGCATCTCCATAGGCGGCTCCCGCAGGCCAGTTGAGCGGCACAGGCGCGGCCGGTCGCTCGTAGTCCGGCGCGAGCGTGCAGGATCCCAAAAGGAATGAAGTCAAGGCAATCCCGGCAAGAACCTTGTTCATTGGTCGATCTCCGTTTCCGGCGCGCGTACCGCCGCCCGCTTCGGGAAGAAGCGCTGCACCACGACGAAGAAGAGCGGCACGAAAAAGATGGCGAGAACCGTCGCCGAGATCATGCCGCCCATGACACCGATGCCAATGGCATTCTGACTGCCCGAGCCGGGTCCCGAGGCGATTGCCAACGGCAGCACACCAAGCGTGAAGGCAAGCGAGGTCATGATGATCGGCCTAAGGCGCAAGCGGGCCGCTCGCATCGTTGCTTCCATCAGACTTTCTCCCTCTTCGTAGAGAGATTTCGCGAATTCGACGATCAGGATGGCGTTCTTCGCGGCGAGACCGATCGTGACAAGCAGTCCGACCTGAAAGTAGACGTCGTTCGAGAGCCCGGTCACGGTCGCAGCAAGCACAGCACCGAGAACACCGAGAGGTACGACGAGCATCACCGACACCGGGATAGACCAGCTCTCGTAGAGCGCGGCCAGGCAGAGGAACACGAACAGAAGCGAAAGCGCATAGAGCGCCGGCGCCTGCGCGCCCGCCTGCCGCTCTTCGTAGGACAACCCCGTCCACTCATAGCCGACGCCTTCCGGCAATTGCGCCATCAACTTTTCCATCTCGGCCATGGCATCGCCGGAACTTACACCGGGCGCCGCCGAACCCTGTATCTGACGCGAGGAGGAGCCATTGAAGCGTTCGAGCCGCGGCGATCCATATGTCCAGTGGGTGGTGGCGAAGGCAGAAAAAGGCACCATCTCGCCGTTTGCGTTGCGCACATGCAGCTTGTAGACGTCTTCCGGCAACATCCGGAAAGGAGCGTCGGCCTGAAGATAGACCTTCTTGACGCGTCCCTGGTCGATGAAGTCGTTCACGTAGCTCGATCCCCAGGCAGCCGACAGCGTGTTGTTGATATCGGAAAGCGCCAGGCCGAGTGCCGAGGCCTTCTCCTGGTCCACATCGATGCGGAACTCGGGCGTATCGTCCAGCCCGTTCGGCCGCACACCTACAAGCTTCGGATTTTGCGCGGCAAGTCCGAGAAGCTGGTTGCGCGCCTGCATAAGTTTCTCGTGACCGATTCCAGCGCGGTCGATGAGCTGCATGTCGAATCCCGAAGCCGTGCCCAGTTCCGTTATCGCTGGTGGAATGATGGCGAACGCCATCGCATCCTTCAGGGTGCTGAAGTATGCCATGGCACGCTGCGCGACGCTGAATGCGCTTGTTGCGTCGGTTCCGCGCTCATCGAAGGGCTTCAGGTTGATGAAGGCCATTGCCGAATTCTGACCGGCACCGGCAAAGTTGAATCCCACCACCGTGAAAAGTCCCTGTACGGAATCCTTTTCCTGATTCAGGAAGTAGTCTTCGACGAGCTTCATGGACTCGCGTGTACGCTCCGCCGACGCTCCAGCCGGCGTCGTCACCAGAGTCATCATGAAGCCCTGGTCCTCATCGGGCAGAAAGGACGTCGGAAGCCGCAGGAACAGTGCGCCGAGAACGAGGACGATGACGGCATAGATGGCCATGTAACGTACCGGGCCAGCGAGAAAGCGGCGCACGCCCGTATCGTATGAGCGTCCGCCCCGGTCGAACATGCGGTTGAACCAGCCGAAGAAACCTCGTTTCTCCTCGCCGTGGTTCTTCACCGGTTTCAGGATCGTGGCACAGAGTGCCGGCGTCAGAACCAGTGCGACGATCACCGACAGCGCCATGGCCGATACGATGGTCAGCGAGAATTGCCGATAGATCGCACCTGTCGAGCCGGAAAAGAAGGCCATCGGAATGAGAACGGCGCTCAGTACCAGGCCGATGCCGACGAGCGCCCCGGTGATCTGGCCCATCGACTTTCTGGTCGCTTCCCGCGGCGACAATCCCTCCTCGCTCATGACGCGCTCGACGTTTTCCACCACCACGATCGCGTCGTCCACGAGGAGGCCGATCGCCAGCACCATGCCGAACATGGTGAGCGTGTTGATCGTGAAACCGAACGCCGCGAGAATTCCGAATGTACCGAGAAGAACGACGGGGACGGCGATGGCGGGGATGAACGTCGCCCGGACGTTCTGGAGGAACAGATACATCACGAGAATGACGAGCACGATCGCTTCCGCGAGCGTCTTGATCACTTCATTGATCGAGAGGCGAACGAAGGGAGTCGTGTCGTAGGGGACGACTGCCTTCAACCCCTCTGGAAAGAAGGGTTCGAGTTCGGCAATCTTCGCGCGAACCGCCTCCGCCGTGTCGAGTGCGTTCGCCCCGGATGCGAGCCGGATGGCAATGCCCGACGCCGGATCGCCGTTATAACGTCCGATCGTCTGATAGTTTTCGGATCCAAGCTCAACACGCGCCACATCCTTGAGGCGCACCTGCGACCCATCCTCGTTGACGCGGAGCAGAATGTTTTCAAACTGAGCCGGCGTTTCAAGGCGTGTCTGCGCCGTAACAGTGGCGTTCAGCTGCTGGCCTTCCACTGCCGGGCGGGCGCCGAGCTGTCCTGCCGACACTTCTGCGTTCTGAGCCGTTATCGCCGTGGTGATATCCGATACCGTTATTCCGTAGCTCTGCAGTTTTTGCGGATCGATCCAGATGCGCATTGCGTGCTGCGGCCCGAAAAGCTGAATCTCGCCCACGCCGCTTACGCGACTTATCGGGTCCTGAATATGCGACGCGACGTAGTCGGCGATCTCGGTTTCGGCGATCTGGCCGTCCGTCGAAATGAACGCGATAACCATGAGGAAGTTTCTGGCCGACTTCGCGACCGTCACACCCTGCTGCTGCACTTCCTGCGGCAACAGAGGCAGAGCCGACTGCAGCTTGTTCTGCACCTGTACCTGGGCAATATCCGGGTCGGCCTCGGGTTCGAATGTGAGGGTCACCGTGCCTGTACCGGACGAGTCGCTGGTCGACGACATGTAACGCAGATAATCGATGCCATTCATCTTCTGCTCGATGACCTGCGTCACGGTGTTTTCCACCGTTCGCGCGGATGCGCCCGGATAGGTTCCGGTGACGGTTACAGAGGCCGGCGCGATCGGCGGATACTGCTCGATCGGCAACTGCATGATCGAAAGAGTGCCCGCCAGCATGATGACGATGGCAATAACCCAGGCGAAGACGGGACGGTCGATAAAGAAATTCGCCATGTTGAACTAACGCCTCATTGAACCTTAACCGCGCTTCTGCCGCCTGTGCCTCAGGGCTTTCCGCCCTGCTGCTGCGGTGCGCCAGCGGGTTGTTGCGCGTCTTCACCGGCTTCAACCGCATGGACTTCGATGCCCGGCTGCAGCTTCTGCACGCCCGCGACCACGACACGGTCGCCTGCCTCAAGACCTTCGGTTATGAGCCACTTGTCGCCGATAGCACGCACCGCGGTGACGGATTTCCGCATCGCCTTGCCGTCCTCACCGACGAGCCAGACCTGCGCCTTTCCATCCGGCGTTCGCGATACGCCCTGCTGTGGAATGAGGATTGCGTTCTCGAGCACGCCCTGCTTCACGATGGCCCTCACGAAAAGACCGGGCAGAAGCTCAGCATCGGGGTTGGGGAAGATCGCGCGCAACTGAACCATGCTCGTGTCCGGCGCGACGGTGACGCCGGAGAACTGGAGCTCGCCGGTACCGCCATATTGCTCTTCGCTGCCCTCGAGCTTCAGCGTCACGGGCGCCTTGCCATCCTTCGCGCCCTGGATACGGCCCTCGGCCATCGCCCGTTTCATCCTGAGCATGTCCGTGGCCGATTGCGTGAGATCGACATAGATGGGATCGAGCTGCGTCACGGTGGCGAGTTCCGTCGCCTGATTTGCCGTGACCAGCGCTCCTTCCGTCACCGAGGAGCGGCCAATGATGCCGGAAATCGGAGCAAAGACTTTCGTGTAGGCAAGATTGGTTTCGGCGGTATCGAGATTGGCCTTCGCGGTGGCGACATCCGCCGAGCTCTGCGCGAGCGCGGCCATGACGTCGTCGTAGTCCTGCTTGCTCACCGCATTCACGGCGACAAGTTCCTTGTATCGCGCCGCGCGGGCCCTTTCGGCCTTTTCATTCGCCGCTGCTTTGGCCAGCGCGGCCTTCGCCGCGTCGAAGTTCGCCTGATAGAGCGCCGGGTCGATCTGGTAGAGTTGCTGCCCTTCCTCGACCCTTGCGCCCTCTTCGAAAAGACGCTTCTGGACGATGCCGTTCACCTGGGGACGGATCTCCGCCACGCGATAGGCCGATGTGCGTCCGGAAAGCTCCGTCGTCACTTCCAGCCGCTCCGGCTTCACCGTCACGACGCTGACTTCCGCCGGCGGTGGACCGCCTTGCTCTTCGCCGTCGCCGCACCCACTCAGAACCGCCGCAGCCAAAAGGAAAGCCGCGAACCTCACAACCACTGCGCCACGCATCTTGGCTCCTGTCGGTACTCACGAAATGTAACCGTCCCGGTGCGCAGAGGAGGTGGGGAGATGCGCATACATGGCGGGGGAGCCACGACCGGGACGGTGTTTATGTAATGTATATTACATTACACTTTTGTCAACTCCCCCCCTTTTTCGCGAGGGCTTCCCGTCACGCCGCTTCAATCCTCTCCAGTTTTTCGATCAGGTCACGGATTTCCGCACGGCAGGAGCCACAATTCGTGCCCGCGCCAGTTTTTTCGCCGGCAGCAGCGGCATCGCGCGCGCCATCGGCGATGGCAGCGAGAATCGCGCCGGAGCGAACGCCCATGCAGGCGCAGACGATGCGGCCCTCGCCTTTCACTCCCCCCTCTGCCGCGCGGCCCGCGAGCAGGGCGCGTCGCTCCTCAGCACCGAGGGTTTCGGCAGCGAGGAGGCCGACAAGCCAGTCGCGCGGCGGGAGCAGACCGCTTCGCGTCAGCATCAGGCAGTCGGCGAGACGGCCGCCCTCTATCCTTGCCTGGCGAAGCGCCCCGCCCGCGACATCGCACATCTCGATCCGCTTGCACGCCGCGTCGGGCGGCGGTGCAAGAGTGTCGATGTCAGGCGGCGTATCCTCCGCGGCCAGACCGGCGAGCTCATAGAGCCAGCCTTCCTCGATGCCGGCGGCACGGGCATCCGCCTCGTGAATTTCAGCCGTGGGGGCTCCGGCGCATTGGCGCCGAGCACCGGGGAAAGGCCCGTGCGCGTCATGGTGTGCCACTGGTCGCGCAGGCGGCCGCTGTTCAGCGTGAGCGGAAAAGCGCCCTGCCGCTTCGCGGGGACAGGGGACGCCGACGCCACAAAGCGGGCGCGGCCCGACGGCATGGGGAAGAGGCCGTCGCCGAACAGACGCGGTGTGCCGCCCGACGCCTTCACCGGCCACTGGATCGGCGCGAGCACTTCGTAGTCCGCGTCGCTCACATCGGAGAGAGCTGATATGTCGAACGCTCGCGTACCCCCGTTTTCGAAACCGGAAAGGCGCGCATGCTCGCGGAAGATGTCCGCCGGGCCGCGATAAGGGAAGGCATCGGCAAATCCCATGCGCCGCGCGAGGCGCGCGTGCTCTGGCTCCAGTTTTCGCCGTCATCCTGCTCGAGCATGCCGGCCGGACCGAAGAGATGCGCGTTGAAGGCGATCTGCTTCTTTCTTATCTCCTCGGGCAAACCCTTGGGCAGGAAGGTGAACCACCGGATTTCAGTCGCGAAAGGTCCGCGCGGCAGGCGCAGCGAGAGCTGCGTTCCGTTCGTCGAGACCCAGAGGTTCGGGGAGATGTTGGGATGCCCCATGCAGCGCACGCCGGTGGGGCCGAGCAGTTCCCGCGCGGCGCTGGGGCGTGGCGGCACCACGGGCTTGTCCGGATCCTTGAGCATTCCCGCCATCGCAACGGCGCGCCGCTCATCATCCGTCATGGCATCGATTTCCGCCTGCTTTTCCTCGGGAATGACCGGCCCGCCGATGGCGTGCCCGTACTCTCCAAACATCACCATCTGGTTGTTCGGATGCAGGATTGCCGCGAGGTCCATGAAGCCCGCAATGCCTGCCGACGCATGGCTGTACTGCACGTGATACCAGTCGAAGAGATTGTCGACGGCGATCTTCCAGTTGCAGTCGATGACGTTCTTCTGGATGCCGTCCACGGCTTCGACCGGGCCGTTGGCCACGAGCAGCCCCAGGCCGATGCGGCCGACCTCTCCCAGATAGTCGTGAAGCGGCGGCGCATCGGGATCGAGCGTCGCGAAGTAGAAACCGTGGAAGTGATCGACCTGCGCCGCCTTGGCGAGTCCCCATTGCGACTTGTCGAAGTCCTTTCGGTAGTAGGACGACAGGCCAGGTACGCCGATCAGGTCGCCGTTCAGGTCGTAGTTCCAGCCGTGATAGGAGCAGACGAACGATTTGGCATTGCCCTGCTCGGCACGGCAAAGCGCGTTGCCGCGATGGCGGCAGGTTGAGGAGCACCTGCACCTCGCCCTGCTTGTCCCGGACGACGATGACCTGGTCCTCGCCGATATAATTGATGAAGTAGTCGCCCGGATTCGGAATATGGCTTTCGTGGCACATGAAGTTCCAGGCGCGCGCGAAAATGTTGTGCATTTCCAGATCGCAAAGCCTGGTCGGCGAAGACCTTCCGGTCCAGCGTTCCGCTCTGCGGATCGAAGCAGGGCCTGATTTCGGACTTGTCTGGAATACTCCCCGGCTCTTGCACCAAATCCATGGAATTCTCCTCCTCCCCATATCCGCTCTTCGGCTCGCGCCTGCGGCGGTTCGTCGCGGAAAGGATGCAGGAAGCGGGGCGGAAACGCGTAACCACCTCGTCCATAAAAATTGATAATTCGTCCGGAAATTTGGAATCCGAGTCGGATCAGGTTTCCGGTACAGGAGGCACAGGCCATCCATCCCTGGAGCGCCATGCGAGACGCATCGTCAGAACCACACCCGGACCCCGAAACGCAGGGTCGTGGCCTCGACATCTTCCCCGTTCGCCCTCGCGATCGATGCCGTCTCGCCGAGATCGCGCTCCCAGACAAGGTCGACATAGGGTGCGAACTTCCGGACGATCTCGTATCGAAGCTGAAGGCCTGCCTCGATGCTGCTGAAGCCCGCACCGATGCCGCGTTCCGGTACGTCCTGCGCGAAGACGTTGAGTTCGGCATGAGGTTCGGCAATCAATCTCTGGGTCACGGGGAGTTCAATGCCCTGCTCGAAGCGCGCCGAGAAGTCTCCCTCCGTCGACAGAAAGCCCGTCGCTTCCGTCTCGAAAAAGTAAGGAGCGAGACCGACAATGCCGGCGGCCAGATAGGTTTCGCTGTCCGGCCTGAAATCTCGACGGATGCCGATCAGCGCATCCCAGAACGGGTGAATGTTTCGTCCGTAGAAGAGCTGGGCTTCCGCCTTCTCGAAGTCGCCATCGGCAACCTCGCCTTCCGACCTGATCCAGAGGCGTTCGGCGTCGCCGCCCACCCAGCCATCGAGGTTCCAGTTCCACAAGCCATCATGCGCGTCGGCATAATCGACCTCCACCTTGATCATGTTGAAGAGATCGGAGCCATGATCGTCGGGTACCGGTTCCCGTGCATGCGATGCCGATGCGATGCCGACGGCGAGGATGAAAGCAAGTCCGCATGCCCCTTTCATCACATGCCTCCATGTCCGGCATGCGCCGCGCCGTTCTGCGTGAGACCGAGCGGCAATACGGCTCCGTCGGGCGTGACGTCGCTTTCGGCCGCGTCCGGAGGTTCGACAACGAACGCCGTCATCATGCCTGACGCCATATGGTAAAGCAGGTGGCAGTGGAGCGGCCATGACCCTGTCTCGCGCGCCGTCAGAACGACGGACACGGATTGTCCGGGCGGCACGATAACCGTGTCCTTCAACGGACGCCGCATGCCTGCGCCATTTTCAAGTTCGAAGAACATGCCATGCAGATGCATCGGATGAGCCATCATGGTTTCGTTCGTAAATGCGATGCGAACGCGCTCGCCATAGCGAACGCGGATGGGGCGCGCGTCGCCAAACTTCGCGCCGTTCAGCGTCCAGACGTAGCGTTCCATGTTGCCGGTGAGCCGCATCTCGACGGTGCGGACCGGTTCGCTGTTGTCTTCGCGCATGCGCGGCGAGCGCAGATCGCTGTAGGACAGCACCTTCGCCTCCGGCGGGAACCCCGACGCCCAACCGACCGGCCGGGGTCCGGCCTCTTCCCCCTCCGCGCGCCCGTTCGCGGCCGCATGTCCCATAGCGCTGTGATCCATGGTGCTGTGATCCATGGTGCTCTGATCCATGGTGCTCTGATCCATTGTGCTGTGGTCCATGCTCGCCATGTCGCCACCGTCATGCGCCATTCCCATGTCGGCCATGCTGAGCAGCGCACGTGGTCTTCTTTCCGGGATCGGCCCTTCCTGCCCATCGGCTGTTGCCAGTGTCGCGCGCGCGTACCCCATGCGGTCGATCGACTCGGCAAAGAGCGTGTAGGGCATGTCTTCCTTTGGTTCGACAAGCACATCGTAGCGTTCGGCCACGCCCATGCGAATCTCGTCGACGGGCACCGGATCGACATCGTTGCCGTCGGCCGCGACCACCGTCATCTTCAAACCCGGTATCCGGACATCGAACAGCGTCATCGCAGAACCGTTGATCAGGCGCAGGCGCACGCGCTCGCCCTTCCTGAAGATGAAGGTCTCGTTCCGGTCCGGCGCCTTTCCGTTGACGAGGAAGGAGTAGCCGGTGACGTCCGCGAGATCGGTCGGATCCATGCGCATCGCGCCCCAGTCGAGACGATCCTTCAGCGTGGTGCCGAGACCTTGCTCGCCGGCGTCGCCGAAGAAGTCGATCAGCGTGCGCTTGTTGTAGTTATAGTAGCCGGAATCGGCCTTCAGGTTGCGCAACACGCGATCGGAGTCTTCCGGCGTGGCGTCGCCGAGGAGGACAACATAGTCGCGATCCGCGCCGGAAGGGGCGGGCTTCGCCGGATCAATGACGATCGCACCGAGTACCGTCTGATCCTGCGTGCCGGAATGACTGTGATACCAGTAGGTACCGCTCTGCCTGATGCGGAAGGTGTAGGTATAGGAAGCGCCAGGCTCGATGCCCATAAAGCCGTTGAAGCCCGGCACTCCGTCCATCATTCCCGGCAGCATCAGCCCATGCCAATGCACGGAGGTTCTTTCATCCGTGTCGTTCGTGACGGTGATCGTAGCGTCCTCGCCCTCGCGGAGATGCAGTGTCGGTCCCGGAATGCCGCCATTGATGGTCATCTTTTCGACGGTGCGTCCGCCGATCTCGACCTTCGCGGTCGAAACGGTGAGCCGGTAGCCGTCTGCATTGGCGAGGACAGCACCGCAGAGTTGCGAAAGCAGCGCGGCGCCAAGGATTGCAATTGTCCGTCTGCGCATGAGCTGCGCGAGACCGGGAAGAACTTTCGGAAGCATCGGAACAAACTCCATTCAGTGGCAAAAGGGGCGCGCAAGCACCCCATTCCAGAGAACGGAATCTCTAGATCAGCAAACGTCCGGTGCGGGCGAAGACCCCGGCATAACCGTCGGCGGAAAGCATTTGTCGTTCCGGCGGCCCGCGCGGCGCAGGCGCCTCAGACGGCTTCGCGAAGGCCGGCGCCGCCGGCGAGAGCAACATGACGCTTCTCGGCGCGGGGTCGGCCACGGCCGTCAGCGCGGGCAGCAAAGCCGGGGATGAGAGCCCGATGGCGCAGGTGGCTTTGTCCCCGAGACATCCTTCGGCGGAGACGCTGTCCGGCTGGCCGTGGGAGCGGTGCGTATCGCCCTCATTGTGGGCGTGAATGCCGGAAGCCGGGGCGGCCCTCGCCGGGGACACGGCCCAGCAATGGCCGAGCGCGGCAAACACCACGCTCAGGACGTACAAAGCCGATATGTGCGCCCGGAACCGCTTCATCTGCCGACAATGCAACCTTCCACCGGTGGAAGGTCAACCGTCAAAGCCACGGCGATGAGCTCTTGACCGCGAGGAAGTGCCAGCCTATTCATAATAAATACCAACTGGTCGGTTTGTATAAAAAATGGCCGAAAACCTCGAAAGAACGAACCTTCCAGTGGCGGCGCCGGTCCATGATGGGCGGCTTGCCCGTGGCAGCCGTACGCGCCAGGCCCTGCTCGATGCCGCCTTTTTCGAGATTTACGAGCAAGGGTTCCGCTCGGCCAGCCTGAACGAGATCATCCGGAAGGCCGGCTGCACCAAGGGTTCGCTCTACCACCATTTTCCGGACAAGCATGCGCTCGGCCTTGCCGCCGTTGCGGACCACATGGGCGCGCATATCGATCAGACCTGGATCGAGCCCCTCGCCCGCACGGACGACCCGCTCACCTCGATCCGCCTCATCATCAAGCGGTATGCCAATGAGGAACAAGGCATAGATCCGCTGCGCGGCTGCCCGTTCCAGAACCTCTCGCAGGAAATGTCGGGGATCGACAAGGACTTTCAGTCCTATTTCACGGACCTGTTCAACCGGTGGCGCGGCGCGATCGCGGCCGCCCTCGCGAGAGGTCAGGCGAAGGGCACGGTACGCAAGGATATCGACCCCGAATGCGTCGCGACGCTCGTTGTCGCGAGTCATCAGGGCATCACGAGCATGATCAAGGCGACGCAGGACAGGAATGTCGGCCAGGCGGCCGCTACAGCTTTCTTCGATTATCTGGAAAGCCTGCGGCCGTAGTGTCCACAAGGCGTTGGGAGTGAGGCTCATGAACAATTGGGTGGTGGCTTACGGCAGACTCATTGTGAAATTTCGCTGGCTCGTTGTGCTGGCGGCGATTGCAGGCGCCCGAGGTCGTTCACGTTTCCACCTTCTCCGACGTCATGAAGCGCATCAACAAGAGCATGCATGGCGACGACGAGAGCTACTACCGCGTGCCGGACGACCGGGAGACGGCGGCGCAGTTCCTCCTGCTTTACGAGATGTCGCTCCCTTACGGTCTCGACCTCAACGACCAGATCAACGTGGACAAATCCTCCACGAAGCTCACGCTGACGCTGACCGATGTATCGACCGCGCAGATGCAGGACGTCATCAACCGGGCCGATGCGTGGCTGAAGCAGAACGCGCCGGAATATATGTATTCCTATCCGGCGGGTCAGGCCGTCATGTTCGCCTTCATCGGGCGCAACAACTTCAACTCCATGACGACCGGGACAGCGATTGCGCTCATTCTGATCTCCGCATGTCTGATGCTCGCGCTCCGGAATCTCAAGCTCGGCCTGGTAAGCCTTATCCCGAATCTGACACCGCCCCTCGTGGCATTCGGCATACTCGCCCTCTTCACGGCGGAGGTCGGTTTCTGGTCTACCTTTGTGATCGCGACGGCGCTCGGCCTCATCGTCGATGCGACGGTGCACTTTCTTTCGAAATACCGCAGAGCAAGCATCGAGCAGGGCAAGTCTCCCGAAGACAGCGTGCGCTACGCCTTTTCGACGGTTGGTACGGCACTTTGGGTATCGACCTTCGTTCTGGTTATCGGTTTCGCCATTCTGGCCTTGTCCCCGTTCAAGGTGAACGCGATGCTGGGCATCATGGTGGCCTTGACCGTCGCTGTGGCGCTCGTCATCGATTTCCTTCTTCTGCCGTCTCTGCTCATTGCGGTCGATCGGCGTAAGAAAGCAGTCCAACCGGCGGATGCGGCGGCGGCGTCTCCGGCCGACTAGACGGGAACGCGACAACACGACAAAACATCTCCGCCGGAGAGCTGGAACAAACTGGAGGATCAAATGCATATACAAGACTGGTCGTACGGCCGCTTCGGGAGGGCCCTCGCCCTTGCCACGCTGATGCTGGCGCCCGCCGCCGTTCGCGCCGCGGACAGCGTCTCCCTGCCTGAGGATCCGACGGCCAAGGGCCTTGCGATCGCCGAGGAGACCGATCGCCGCAATCAGGGCTTCGGCGACACCAAGGCGTCGATGAAGATGATCCTGGAAAATGCCTATGGAGAGACGAGCGAGCGCGAGCTGCGCTCCATGACGCTCGAGAATCCGAATGCCGAGGAAGGCGACTGGACGCTGAACGTCTTCGACAAGCCGCGCGACGTGGACGGCACCGCACTTCTCACCTATGCGAAGATACTCGAGCCGGACGACCAGTGGATGTACCTGCCGGCCGTCAAACGCGTGAAGCGCATTTCCTCGGTCAACAAATCCGGCCCCTTCATGGGCAGCGAATTCGCGTTCGAGGACTTCTCGTCCACCGAAGTCGGCAAGTACACCTACAAGTGGCTGAGAGACGAGGCATGTCCCGCGCCTGTGGCTGACCGCACCTGTCATGTGACCGAGCGCTACCCCGAATACGAGCATTCCGGATATACGCGCCAGATCGTATGGACCGACACGACCGACTATCAGCCGCGCCGGGTCGAGTACTTCGATCGCAAGGATCAGCTTCTGAAGACTCTCGCCTTCGACGATTACCGTCTCTATAAGGACAAGTTCTGGCGCGCGCACGATCTCTTCATGGAGAACGTCGTCACGGGAAAATCGACCCGGCTGACCTGGGAAGAGTACAGCTTCGGCAACGGGTTGACGCAGAACGACTTCAGCACCAACGCGCTCAAGCGCGCTCGCTGAGCGAAGACGAAGCATGAACGCCACGATCCAAAGTGCCTGTCCGGCACTGCGGGTCGTGGTGACCGAGGGTGGGGGATCGAATGAAATTCAGCGTTATCGGCGCGACAGCGGCACTGACGATTGCAACGGCGGCGACGGCCGTCCACGCCGGCGAAACCAGTGTGACCGGCTATGTGGAACCGGAAGTCCAGATATTCACGCAAAGCGCCAGCGGCAACGAGCAGCGCCGATGGAATACATCCGCCGCAGCCGAAGTGACATTCGAAAGTTTCTGGGACAATTCGAACCAGTGGATCGTCGTGAAGCCCTTCGCTCGCTGGGACCTGCGCGATGGCAACCGCTCTCATGTCGACATGCGCGAAGCGAAATATGCCCGCGTCGTCGATAATTGGGAATTCCGGATCGGCATGGACAAGGTCTTCTGGGGCGTGACCGAAGCGGTCCACCTCGTCGACATCGTCAACCAGACGGACCTTGTGGAAAGCATCGACGGCGAGGAGAAGCTCGGCCAACCCATGGCGATGGTGTCGTCGGCATGGGAGATCGGTACATTCACAGGATATCTGCTTCCCTACTTTCGCGAGCGTACCTTTCCAAGCCTTTCCGGCCGGCCGGCCTTCGACATTCCCGTCGATGAAACGCAGACGAAATACGAGAGCGGCGCGAAACAGCGGCATCTCGACTTCGCCCTGCGCTACAACAACACGTTCGACATATGGGACGTGGGAGCGAGCTACTTTCGAGGTACGAACCGAAATCCCATCATGGTTCCGGGCCTTGATTCGGGTGGGCGGCTGGTCCTCATCCCCTACTACGTGCAGACCGACCGCATCAGCACGGACATTCAGGCGACGTCCGGCGCATGGCTCTACAAGTTCGAAGGGTTCTGGCAGGACCAGCTCGACGAGCAGAACCTGCAGGCGACCGGCGGCATCGAATACACGTTGTATGGAATCTTCGACACGCCGTCCGATGTCGGGCTGGTCGCGGAATATGTCTGGGACGACCGAGGCGCGAACAGTCAGAACCCGTTCGCGAACGACCTTTTCCTGGCGCTCCGCTGGACACCCAACGACGAGGCCTCCACGGCCGTCCTCGCCGGCACGACCGTCGATCTCGACACCCAGGGTTTCGGATTTTCCGTGGAGGCGGAACGGCGCTTCGGCGAGGATTATTTTGTGAGCCTCGAAGCAAGGTTTTTCGGCAACGTGCCCCGTTCGGATCCGATCTTTTCCTACAGCGACGACGACTTCATCCAGCTTCGCATCGCCCGGTATTTCTGAAATCAGGCCGGGAAATCCGGTCGGGAAACGCGCACCCTAATTTTCGGTCGTCACACTTGTCCGGAAGCGGCTCGCTGCCGCTCGGAAGTCGATGACATTTTCATGACATTTCGATGACGGTCGGGGCCATTTATCCCCGAGCGGCGCCTGTCTTGTCAGGCGGCAATGAACGCGTATTCCTCGAAGTCGGGGTGACGCATCTGCCACCAGTATTTTGCGGTGAAGCTCGACCAGTTGTTGGTGACCTTGCCGTCCGCCGTCTTGTACCAGCTCGAACAGCCTGCCGCCCAAACGGTTTTCTGCATGTCCTGCTGCAGTTCGCAGTTGAAGCTTTCCATCGCCTCCTTACGGACGTCGAGGTAGCGCAGCTTGGCATTGCGAAGCGCCGCGACGCATTGCGCGATGTAGTTCGCCTGGCACTCGATCATGAAGATGATCGAGTTGTGTCCGAGATTGGTGTTGGGGCCATAGAGCATGAAGAAATTGGGAAAGCCCGCCACCGCGACGCCGCGATGCGCCTCCGCGCCGCGCGCCCAGACATCGTTCAGCTCAATGTTGCCGCGGCCGACGATCTTCATCGGCGCCAGAAAGTCCGTCGACTCAAATCCCGTCGCGTGGATGATGACGTCCACGGGATGAGAAACGCCATCTTCCGTCACGATGGCATCCGCGGTGATCCTCGCAATGTGGCTCGTCTCGACCTCGACATTGTCGCGCGCGAGCGCGGGGTACCAGTCGTTCGTGAGCAGGATGCGCTTGCAGCCGGCGGGATAGTCGGGCGTCAGCTTTTTGCGAAGCTCGGGATCCTTGATGTGGGTCTCCATCTCCTTCAACGCCGCCCTTTCGAACAGCTTGCCGAAGAAACTGCCCTGCACGAAAGCGAGGTAGTTGCGCTCGAGCATCATCCAGGTCCACCAGCGCTGCAGACGCGCGAGCGCGGGAATGGCGCGATGGAGATTCTTCTCGAATTCCGTGAAGGGACGATCCGGCTTCGGCACGCACCAGTTCGGCGTGCGCTGGAAGATGGTGAGCTTGCCGACGCTGGGCGCGATTTCAGGTACGAACTGGATCGCGCTGGCGCCGTTGCCGATGACGCCAACGCGCTTGGCCTTGAGGTCGACGTCATGGTTCCAGCGCGCGGAATGGAAAGCGGCGCCCTTGAAATCGTTCAAACCTTCTATCTTCGGATAGGCCGGACGGTTGAGCTGACCGACGCCCGAAATCAGGACGTTCGCCGTGAACGCCTCGCCCGCAGCGCTGCGTATGTGCCAAAGACCCTCGGCCTCGTCGAAGCGCGCTTCCACGATCTCGGTATTGAAACGAATATGCGGCAGGAGGCGGTACTTTCGCGCAACCGTCTCGAAATACTCGACAATTTCCGGTTGGGGAGCGAACTTGCGGCTCCAGTCGGGCTTCGGCTCGAAGGAATAGGAATAGAGCATCGAGGGCACATCGCAGCCCGACCCCGGATAGGTGTTGTCGCGCCAGGTACCGCCGACGCTGTCCGCCTTTTCGAAGATCGTGAAGGTCTCGACGCCCGCATTGCGGAGTTTGATGGCCATGCAGAGGCCCGCCGCGCCCGCGCCCAGAATGGCGACGCTCAATGGGCGCGTCTTCACATCCGTTCCCTCGACCAGCGATCTGATGGATTCTCCCACCGAAGCTTCTCCTGACTCGTTCCGTTCCCCGATCCGCTTCATTTAATGCAAGGGAGGCAAGCCAGCAAACGGGCAAGTCACAAAAAAAGCCCCGCCGCGTCCCGGTGGAGACGCTGCGGGGCCCTTCCGAGCCACTTCCGAAGGATCAGAAGCGGTAGCCGACACCGAAGCCGACGACCCACGGGTCGAGGTCGACATCCGCGGTGATGGCGCCACCGTTGATGGACACGTCGGTGGAGAGGAAGATCTTCTTCACGTCGACGTTCAGGTACCAGTTGTCCGCGACCGCGTAATCGACACCGGCCTGCAGGGCGAAGCCGAAGGCGTTGTCGTAGTCGATGCTGGTGACGGCACCGCCCGGCGCGTCTTCATTGTAGAAGACCGTGTAGTTCACGCCCGCGCCGACATAGGGGCTGAGGCGCTCCTTGGGCATGAGGTGGTACTGCAGCGTAAGCGTCGGCGGCAGAAGGTTTACTTCGCCGAGGCTGAGACCCGAGCTGTGCGTGACATCATGATTCGTGGTCGCCGCGATGAGCTCGAGGGCGATATTGTCGGTCAGGAAATAGCTGAAGTCGATTTCCGGCACCCACTCGTTCGACACATCGACGTCGCCGCCAAGAACGGTCACCGTTGCGGACTCGTCCGGGATCACGCCGATGGCGCGCGCGCGGACCATGAAGTCACCCGCGGACTTGCCCTGAAATTCTGCCTGTGCAGGCGCGGCGGCCATGCCCGCCATCATCACCCCCAGCGCGACGGCAGCAACGCCCGCGCCCATTTTCCGTTCGGTCTTCATTTGCGTTCTCCAGTTCGCTGCGCCCGGCCCCAGCGGCTCCGCGCAAAGCACTGAAATGAGACTGCGCTCAATAACCACAAAACTTCAGCGGTCATTTGGTCGCAGCGGCTGCGCGGAATGTCGCAGCCGCCACAAGGGCTTAAGCCCCAGCACCACCGTCAAGTATGTGCATGTAGGTGCGCACCTGCTGCACGAAATGGACGGCCTGCCCGCCTCGCGCGGGCCCATGCTTGAGACCTTCCGCATACGCCGCATTGCTCAAAAGCGGCAGAACACGGCGGAGATCCGTCCAACTGTCGCGGTCGCGGCCGAGACGCGCGGCAAGCGCGCGCGCGTCGTAGACATGACCGAGGCCCATGTTCCAGGCGGCGAGCGCGAACCAGGTGCGATCCGGTTCCTCGACGCTGACGGGAATTCTGCTTTTCAGATCAGCGAGATAGCGCGCGGCGGCATCGATGCTCTCGAGCGGATCGAGACGGTTCGTGACGCCGAGCTGGCGCGCCGTCTGCTCGGTCAGCATCATGAAACCGCGCACGCCGGTGGGACTTTTCGCGTGCGGATCCCAATGCGACTCCTGCCAGGCGACAGCCGCAAGTAGTTGCCACGAAAGGCCATTTTGCCGCGCGGCACGTCGAATCGCCTTTTCGTAGTCCGGAAGGCGCTCATCGATCGCGCGCTTGAAGGCGCGGATGTCGACATAGTCGAAAAGCGGCAGGAAGCCGAAGAAGCGCCGCTCCAGCGCGGCGAGGGCACCCGATTTTTTCGTGCCGGCGAACCAGAGGCGGAGGTGCTCCTTCAGGTCTTCCGAGCCAGGTGCCAGAAACCAGCCGAGCGGCATTTCGCCTGTCAGATCAAAGGCTTCGGCAAGCTCCGGATAATAGGGATTGATCACCCTGAGGAGGAGCCCGTCCGTCGCCGCGCAGTCGTAACCGCCGGCGGCGACGCGGGCGAGCAATTCCTCCGTAGGCTGATTTTCGAGACGGAGCGAGACGCCCTCCACCCCTTCGAGGGCAGCGGCGAGCGCCTCGGCGGCGGGCGTGCCGGCGGCGGCCGCGACGGACAAGCCCTTGAGATCGTTCACCTTTCGGGGAAGCGGTGACCCGCGGCGGCAGGCGAGGCGCTGCTTCACCGTCTCGTATTCCGCACCGACAGCGAAGGCTTGCCTGCGCGCGCCTGTGACGGCGAGAGCGGCGGCGGCGACATGGCCCTTGCGCGCCGCGAGCGCCTTCATAAGTCCTTGTTCCGTCTCGTAAATCCGGAACTCGACCTCGACGTCGAGCGACCTGGCGAGACGCGTCATCATCTCGTATTCGAAGCCGGTGCGCCCCTCCACGCCCTCATAAAGGGCGGTCGGCGCCTCGCGCGTCAGCACCACGAGTTTTCCCGATTCCCTAATGTTCTCAATGCCTTGAGGAACGGGCGGCACATAGACATAGAGGTAGAGGAGCTGGTTCACGCCGAACAGCGCAAGCAGCACGGGCACGATCCAGGGAACGCGGCTGCGGCGCCAATGCGGCGCGAGACGCGCCGGCAGCGCCCGAAGGCGCTCCACCCAAGCCGCTGATATGGCTCGAAAATTTCGCAAACAGCCCGCCACACATGACCGCACCGGCAAGGAGATTAGCACAGGATCACACGCGCCGCGCCGGGGCGCGCGCCGCACGGGGAAATCCCCCGCTGCGGGGACAAAGACGGGCGACTGTCATCGAAATGTCACCTGAACGTCACAATGCGCGTTTTATTTAGTTCGTATACTGACGATATGTGGATATCCCCGCTTTCCGGATTGCCGGGGCGGGAACCGGAAAACCGGGGACTTGTCCCCGCCGGGGGACAAGCAGAGGGTCACTGTCATCGAAATGTCACGAGACCGTCACAATGACGGATGCGCATTTCATCACGGATGGAGGTGGCGGGGATAATTCGCCCTGCCCTCGCCCGCGCGGCGCAGAGACGCAGAGAAGGCTCGTTGGAAATTGGCTGCGGGATCGAGCGGCAGGTCCGAATATGGAAGCCCGCGATGCGCCGAAAACGATCTTTCGTCCTTGCCGGCCGAGGTCTAATCTCTTCCCAGGACAATGGATGGAAGCCATGGGCGACGCAGTCGGACCCGGCGATCTTGTTCTTTGCGTCAATGCCGCCCCGAACCATGTGACGGGCAGGCCGGTGCCTCTCCAGGCCGGCGAGACCTACCGCGTTCTCGCCGTCATGGAATTTGCCTGCCCCTGCGGGCGTTCCGATGCGCTGCTGGATGTCGGCGTTGATTTCGCGTGGTGCCAGACCCGCTTCCGTCTCCTGCCCAAGCCCAAAATGGAGAGCAAACCCCGGCGGGTTTCGGCACCCAAGGAGAAGGAAAGGGTTCGGTGAACAGCGGGCAAGGGTCTCACCGAACGGCCTCGATGCGCAACGCGCGGACGGCCGGAATGGAACGGACCGGCTTTGGCTAAGCCGGTGCTTTACTCGATGGCGGCCTGCAATAACCTTCGTCAATTCCCGAGACCCGCTGCTCAACGCAAAGTCGCTTGAGACCCGCAAGATGTTTTGCATCGACATGATCCGTCCTGTCGAGATGCGGCCTTCGCGGTGGCGGCGGGCGTTGCGCCCGACATGGCGGAAGGCGCGCGGGCGGGCGTCGAGGCGCATCTCGACCTGCCGACCCCGGAAGAAGACGAACGCGTGCTGCGCGAGGCCGGGTTTCGAGACGTGACGGCTTTCTATGCGGCGTTCACCTGGCGCGGCTGGGTGGGGTATGCGTGAGGGGGAGGACCGCATTGTTCCGAGAGTGACCATTAAGTTAGGTTCTGTTGACAAACTGGATTCCCAAATCACCTGAACTCTGATTCAAGATAGCTTTTGCGGAGGCTATCGTGGCGCGTTTGTTGATGGAAGATGCCGAGTGGGTATTTTTCGAACCCTTTTTGA
>Ga0208433_1000353_pt1 | contig 20855 bp, 20 predicted proteins | sample 3_EtaG_FD_184075 | JGI IMG/M metagenome (GOLD analysis project Ga0208433, IMG submission 184075) | Marine viral communities from the Subarctic Pacific Ocean - 3_ETSP_OMZ_AT15126 metaG (SPAdes) (version 2) | ecosystem: Environmental > Aquatic > Marine > Oceanic | place: Pacific Ocean | collected...
ACGTATGGTGGGGCTAATATCTAACGGATGGTGGTTTTAGCCGTCAACTCTCTCAAAATATGCTGGGACTACATTTCTGTAGCAATAACCGAGCCTTGACCTATCCCAGCTTTAGCCTTTCTACAAGGGAGAATTGTCAATCGGTTGTATATATAAAAATTTGATGCGTTATGCAAGATTTAGAGATGGAGTTCCAACTACCAATTACCCTACAATGTGGAGTAGTTTCGGTTTATGCCCTTTCAGGTCACGTTTGTACTGGTCGTTAAGATCACTCTACATCCCATGTCTCACTCTGGTATTATCAGACTATTAACACAACACGATCATGTTCAATTACTCGAACTTAAACCGTCAGGATTTAAACCATTGATACGATTGAGGACTACATTCCCCGTATCAGTACTACCGCCTTATCAAACTCTCGTTTAATATGAATCCACACTTACAGTTCAGACATTACATCATAGGGTGAGCATTAGCCCCTTTTTATCCCTATCTAGATCCTTAGAGAATCTAGTTCACTGCCCTTGGCACACGTCTGATTGGACAAATATGTTCTTCCAAGGATATAACTACGGAAGTGTATAAGTCTAGCATTGACCTATCGCACCTCCTGCATCATATATTTGTTGCGGAAACAGGATTCGAACCTGATGTCTTCAGCTTATGAGGCTGACGAGGAAACCATTTCTCCCTTCCGCAATTGACTCCTTGCCAAATTAATCCCACTCATCTGGCATTATATACAGTATGTAATTACATATAAATACTATAGCCATGAATAGAAAGAATATTATTAGATCAGAATAGTGTTGAATAAAATTAAATAGGTCTATCATTCTTTTACCTGTTCAACTTCATATAAAATACTATCTTTAATAAATACTGAATCTTCATAAATAGCCTTTTCTATCATACCATACTTCTCAAGATTGCTATGTGTTAAGACTGCTGTCCTTACATTCTTCAATGTATCACAAATAGCTTTAGTCGTATAGAGTTCACAATTGAACACATCAAACATTATCTCGGTAAATAATGCATTAAACTGACGCCTATAGGATGATGTCACTTCATCTTCAAACAATCCTGTCTCACCAAGATGCTTTTCAATGTATACTAGAATATCATTGAATTTGATTGGATCACAGGTTAGTTCACCTGTATTAAAGTTTACCAATGTGTGATTGTTACTATTTGTTTGTCTTACTGTAGCCATGATATGTCTCCCTTATTGTTTGTCTATGATTAAAAGTTTGCTAGTTTTCTCAAGATCTAGCAACTTGGGTAATAGATCAACAGCCTCGTTGCTCCATATACTGGACGCATTGAGTACGTTCAATACTGAAGAACAGGACTATGCTCGTGCCTGTGAGGACAACAAGCCATAGTTTCTCTGCTGGTGCAAAATGTAGGCTCATATAGTGTAGTCTCCTTGTAGTTATGTTATTGCCCATGTTATTTGAAAGTATGGTGTTATGTGTGATAGTAGAATAGAATGAAGCCCCTTGAGTGATAGAGCGGGGCGAGACTCCGCATCCGTTGACCACTGCGCTCATTCTTACGCAGTATGAGATAGCCGCCCCCGAAGGGGAGTCATTACTTGGAGGTAATGGCTGTGACCATCTCGGCACTGATGTCATAAGGGGTGCTGTTCCTTCCTACGAAGATGCACTTGCCTGTCGAAGGATCATACTCCATAAGAAACCATACTGGAGTCTTCACTTCCTTGACTTTGCCCTTAACATCAACACGTTCAATGACAATGCGTTCAAGTTTGAATTGAATCATAATTAGAACCTCTTTAGTTAAGATTAAAAACCATTTTAAGGGTAGGGGGTGTGAGTATAGGTCGCACTGCATTTGCCAACTATTTTTTCAGATTTTACATTGAAAATTAGATATAAGTTTATCACATTTCCTCTTGATTTATATTTGCACATTATTTACCTTCGAGGGTGAGGTGGGGGGTTTAAATAGTATATATACAATATAGGAATTACAGTTAATTACAGTAGGAGTCGAATCTGGTAAAGCGTAAATTTCTGCATGGCTAAATTAATCGAAGAATTGGCAACGTTACCCCGAGCTGGACAAGAATTTGTTTTGTCAGGTCTAGCAAATGATTATATTCCAATAGAAATAGATGGTATTGTGTATGTTATTCCAAAAGAAGTAGACAGACTTATAAAAAAATTGGCACACGTACTTCACAAAGAGGAGGAATAAAAGTCGAGCATGGGAAAATAAGAGGGGTTAAATACTTCGTTTACGAATCAAGAGAAGAATTTAAAAAGGAACTAGGGCTTCCTATTAAATATTGGAAAGATTCACCTGAAGAGGGAGACTGGGTGGAATCTGATGATGGAGGCATAGTTCAGATATTAAAAGTTGGGAAAATTAAGCATCCTAACGACAGAAAGAATTATAAGGCTAATGATTGCTATGTACGAACAATTGTAGGTACATTCCTTGTTAATGACAAGTCTAAAATGGATACGGATTTTAACCAACATCCTAATCGGTATACTTTTTCCAAGAAACTGAAGTATGCATCCGATAATTTTAATTCCAGAAAAAAAATTACAAGTAAAGAAAGAGTGTTTACGACTCATGTTATTACAGGTACACCTGCTGTAGATGCTGCTAAGAACGCATACAATCTGGATGATTTTCAAAAAGCAAAGAGTAAGGCAATTGTTTTACTTAAACAGGAGAGAATTATGAGTGAAATAGAAAGGGGGGTAAATGATATAGCCAAGTCTTTAGGTATAAATCATGAATATATCCTCCATAAACTTAAACATTTAGCTGATAGAAGTGATGATGATAATATTATATTACAATCTGCTAAAGAACTTGGTAAAATTATAGGTACAATAGGTAATATTAAGAAAGATGTCGGAGTTGTGGGACTATTTAAAGGCTTTTCTCGTGAGCAACTAGAGGCGACTAACCAACAAATAGCTGATAAATCTTTGGAGATACAAAATGGAAACAAAGAAGAATCAATCTAAATTTGACATAAATGATTATAAAAAGGGTGCAGAGTTGGCTGAACTTTACACCACAAGATATGCCGCTGAGGTTATGGGTGTACATCCAAGAACAATCAGAAAATGGAAGGGGAGAGTAAAGCAACAAAAGATAGAAGAAGATTTTTCTGTTGAGGATTACTCTACGGGGAATGAGCCTATAGGTGATTTAATTGAAAATAGAATAAGAAAGTTTGATTTAAGGAGCAAAGCCACAAGTGATGAAATATTACTTAATGTTAAGATCAATATAGATGGTCCAATAGGGATTGCTCATTTTGGCGATCCTCATATAGATGATGATGGTACTAATATTGCTCAATTATTGATGCACGCAGATTTAATACAAAATGCTGAGGCTATGTTTGGGGGTAATATAGGTGATAATCAAAATAACTGGATTGGAAGATTGGCAAGGTTATATGGTGAACAATCTACTTCAGCTAGAGAATCTTGGAGATTAACTGAGCATTTTATCACAAAAGTTGATTGGTTATATTTAGTTGGTGGAAATCATGACGCTTGGACTGGTCCAGGTGACCCATTAGAGTGGATGACCAGTCAAAAGAATGGTATTTTTAATAAAAATGGCGTAAGGATGAATTTAATTTTCCCTAATAAGAAGGAAGTGAGGCTGAATGCAAGGCATACTTTTGCAGGACATTCAATGTGGAATACAGCTCATGGATTAGTTAAAGCAATACAAATGGGGTGGAGAGATCACATATTAACTGCTGGACATACTCATGTTAGTGGCTATCAAGTTCTCAAGTGTCCTGCTACTGGATTAATATCCCATGCATTGAGAATTGCTTCTTATAAGGAGATTGATAGATATGCTGCAGAAAAGGGATTACCTGACCAAAATGTATTTAAATGTCCAGTGACAATTATTGATCCCCAGTATGCCGATAACGATAATAGATTAATTACTACAATTTTTGACCCAGAAGAGGGTTGTGATTACTTAGCATGGAAGAGAAGAAAGAAGTAAACATTAATTTAAGGGATGTGTCTAAGGCAGAAGAAGTCTTAGAATTAGCTAGACATTCTCTTGTAGCTTTTGGCAAACTGTTTTTGCCTGGAGACTTTGGTAAGTCAAAATCCCCTCCATTTCATTATGAGATAGCTGATGCATTATTAGAAAATACAACTAAAAGTCTTGCCTTAATTCTACCTAGGGGAAGTGGTAAGACGCAACTGTTCAAAACCTTCCTTATGCACAGAATTCTTTTTAAAGACCCTGATGAACTTATGTTTATGGCTTGGGTATCTGATAACCATAGGAAATCTGTTCTAAATCTTCAATATCTTAAACAACATTTTCAAACCAATGATATGATACATTATTATTTTGGTAATGTAGAGGGTGTAAAATGGACAGAAACTGATATTGTTACCTCTACCAAGGCTAAATTGATCTCAAGGTCTAATCTTTCTAGTGTTCGTGGTGAAAATTATCTTGGAAAGAGATATGATATTGTAGCTGTTGACGATGCAGAGAGTGAAACTAATACTGTGACTCAAGATGCTAGGGAGAAAATTAAGAATATTATATATAATGGTGTCAAACCTGCTTTAGACATAAACACTGGAAGGCTTATCTTTGCTGGTACTCCTGTTCATTTTGATAGTCTCTGCCAGAATATATATGATGGATATCAGAAAGCTAAAGATAAATCAAAGTACACTTGGGATGTTATTACATATAGGTCTACACAACCAGAAATGCCTGGGGGAGTATTGTGGCATTCTTATATGCCGAGAAAGAAATTAGATACTCTAAAAAGGGAGTATGCTGAGGCAGGTAGGCAACAGGGATATTATCAAGAGTATGAATTAGAAGTACAGAATGTTGACGATGCTTTATGGGGACAGAATTATATTAAGGAGTGGAAGGGGTATTATTTATATGAGGATGACATTAGTTATTTATTTATTAATAAAGAGAAAGTTCCTGTCAATACTTTTATTGGATGTGATCCAGCTACGGATATTGATACTAGAGATTCAGATTTTAGCGTTATTATGGTTGTTGCTGTCGATCCAGAGAATAATGCCTACGTTCTTGAGTACGAGAGGCATAGATCAATTCCAACTGTTGGTCCAAGAGGTACGGATGACAAATTAACTGGGAAAAAAGGTGTTGTTGATTATATTATGGAATTACATGAGAAATATCATTGTCGTTCAAGTACAGTTGAAGATGTGGCAATGAACCGATCGGTGTTTCAGGCATTAAATGAGAGACGCAGAATCGAAAATAAGTTTGAAGTTGCAGTGATACCTGAGAAGCCAGGAGGTCAACAGAAAAGAAATAAGATTTATTCAGGTTTATCTGGCAGATTTAGCACAGGAACGGTATATTTAAGAGACAATATGTTCGATTTAATGCACGAAATCGTTACATTTGGGTCAAAAATGGCACATGATGATACAATTGAGACACTTTTTTATGCACTTTTGCACGCTTACCCTCCAAATATGAAGCCAAAAGGTGAGGGAAAGGAAAGAAAGTGGTTTAAACCAAAAAGAAAGGCAAAGCCTTGGATGGTGGCATAAATGAATAGAATTTTAAAAGATAGCGAAGTCTGATGGCTAAAGTAAAAACAGCCGAAAGAATACACGATGTATGGAGATCAGCGAATAGCCAAGAGAGAATTAAATGGCAAGTGGACAGTCAAAGAGGATATGATTTTTATCTTAATGAACAATTAACGAAGTCGGAGAAAGATGCTTTAGAAGAATCTGGGATGCCCACATTCATGATTAACAGAATTACTCCCATTATTGAGATAATGAAGTATTTTGTTACAGCGAACAATCCTAGATGGAAGGCTGTTGCTGTAGAAGGTAGCGATACAAATATTGCACAAATTCATAGTGATATATCTGATTACTGTTGGGGTATATCAAATGGGAAATCAGTATATGGAAGTGTGATTTTAGATTGTCTTGCAAAAGGCATAGGATATTTCTTTGTAGATGTTGATACTGACCTTGACAATGGAAGGGGAGATGTAATATTTAAAAGAATAGACCCTTATGATGTTTATCCTGATCCAATGAGTAGGGATTTTCTCTTGAGGGATGCTTCTTTTATTCTAGTAAAGAAAATGGTTTCACGAAGGCAGCTGAATCAAATGTTCCCAGAGCATAAGAGGAAGATAAAGAAAGCATCAATGCAGGGTGGGGGAGATGTTTATTCTCAGGCTGACCGTGGAGAAGCTGATGCTATAATTCCTGAGGATATTATAACTGCTGTAGACGAGCATGGTGAGAAGGATGATATTCTTGATTACTATGAATGTTATGAGAAGACCAGAGTTGCTCATTACAATTTAACTATTAGTGTTTATCCTTCTAAAGATGATATTAAAAAAGTTAAACAAATAGGGGAAAGACAACTTAAAGAATATATTGAGGAACTCTCCGTTTCGACTAAAGAGAAGATTCTTCAAATAGAAACAGCTTTTGAATCAGGTGAGATGATAGAAGATAGAGCTGCTTTAGAGATAAAGAAAGCTGAAGAAGCCCTTCAAGCTGGTATTAAAAGGAAAAAAGCGGAACTTGATTATGCTACTCAAGAGGAACTTAATAGGACAGAGCAAAAGGTTGTAACTGAAGAAGACTACAAAATTCTTATACAAAATAAGGATGTAGTAAAAACAATAATAGATGCATCTTTATTTCATGAGAGAAGAGTAAAGGTATCTTGTACTGTTGGTAGTGATATAACTCTATATGAATATATTCTTCCAATTTCTGATTATCCTATAATCCCCATTCCTTATATGTATACGGGGACTCCATTCCCCATGAGTGCTGTTATTCCCATGGTTGGGAAGCAACAAGAAATTAATAAAGCTCATCAAGTAATGTTGCATAATGCTAACCTTGCTTCTAATTTAAGATGGTTATATGAGGAGGGAAGTGTTCCAGAAGATGAGTGGGAACAATATTCTTCTGCCCCAGGCGCATTATTAAAATATCGACCTGGATTTACTCCTCCAACACCAGTCCTGCCAGCTGCTATTAACAATGCTTTTTATACAGTTACGCAAGAAGGTAAAGGGGATATGGAATATATTGCTGGTATTCCTAGTGCGATGATGGGTTTTGTACAGGAACAAGCAGAAACATATAGAGGTTTACTTGCGAATGATGAGTTTGGTACTAGGAGAATAAAGGCTTGGATGAATAGTGTTTTAGAACCAGCGTTGGAACATTTAGGTATGGTTTTTAAAGAACACGCCCAGAAACATTATCAAATAGATAAGGTATTCAGAATTGTTCAGCCTAATTCCTCTGGAGATTATGATGAAAAGGAAACAAGAATTAATATTCCCATATATAATGATTATGGTGAACAGGTTCAACTTTGGAATGATTATGCATCTTCAAGATTTGATATAAGAATAATAGCTGGAGCAGTAATGCCTATTAATAGATGGGCGTTAATAGAGGAATATTTTAAATGGTTCCAGGCTGGTCTTATAGATGATATAGCTATGTTAGCAGAAACTGATGTCCGTGGGAAGGAAGCAATTATAGAGAGGAAATCTCTTTATGCTCAATTGCAATCACAGATTGAACAATTAACAGAACAAGGTAAAGATAAGTCTGGAACAATTGAGACTCTTGAACGTCAATTAGTACAAGCTGGAATAAGGCATAAGGTGGATGTAGGCTCTGCTGACACAACCCGTGACACTCTTGAAACAGAAGCAGCACAAAAATATTACAGAAAACTTCTTAAAGATGATTATGATAAAAAGAACTTGCAGGACAATGATAATAAGAAATAAATTTCAACAATAAAAACAGGATCAAGAGATTATGGAAAATGAAACAGGCAACTCTTCAATAGAAGACCCCCAATCCAGTCCAGGATCAATCTCATCTGATGACTTTTTTGCTGCATTAGACAGCGAAGTCAATCAGGGGATTTTGGATGATGACTCTTCACTCAATTTATCTTCTAACGAGGGTGTTGTTCGTGAAGTTCAGCAAAAAGAGGATGTCGAGACTCTCAAAAAGCGGTACGCAGATTCAAGCACAGAAGGAAAACGACTTAACACTCGCCTAAAGGAACTTGAACCTTACTTACCCATACTTGACGAAATGCGAAAAGACCCTAATTTAATTACTCATGTGAGAGATTATTTTAAGGGTGGAGGTCAAACTCCAGAAAGCATAACACAGAAACTTCAATTGGATGAAGATTTTATATTTGATCCAGATGAAGCGGTTTCTAAACCTAACAGTGATTCGGCAAAAGTGCTGAATTCTACTATTGATGGTGTTGTACAGAGCAGGCTTAATGAAAATGTTCAGAAACAGAAAGAAGAAGCGAAAGTGCATTCCGAAATTGATGACTTTAGAACTAAGCATGATATGACAATGGATCAATGGGATGAATTCAAAGCATATGCAGATGCTCGACCTCTTTCTTTGGAGGATATTTTATATCTAAAGAATAGAGAAGATGGAGAGGAAGTGCCGACCAGATCATCGGGTGTAATGGAAAGAGCCTCTCAGCATACTAAAAATGCGCAGAGTAAGCCTCGGTCTTTAGCATCTGTTGGTTCTACAGTTAGTACTGTTTCAGAAGAAGATGAAGTGTTTGATGCTATTATGGGGATTGACAAGCAACTTGAATCCGCATTTGGTTAATAGCTGAACGCTCATTAGCCAGGTGCTTTAACCCTAAGTAAAAAGGAGTAAAGTCAAATGGCTGATTTATTTCAATTAGGCAACCTTGGTGTTGCTGATGATAATAGTAGTCTATCGACTGGTGACCTTAGACGAAAGTACAACTTCGGGAGTAGAGTATCTGAGTTAGCAATAGCACAAGACCCTTTCTTCCGCTTAGTTAGTAAACTATCTAAGAAACCATGTGACGACCCTCAGTTCAAATTTACTGAGAGGCGTCCCTCGTTCCACAAAAGATACGCTTATGCGTGGGGGGCAGATGATACTGCCGCACCTTCCATAGGTGGAGCTTTAACTGCCAATACCACGAAAATCGTGATGGCTGGAGATTACTATTCTGCTGGAAATAAAGGCAGCGTTTATGGTAACTCTTCCAATCGAATCACGATTGGTGCGTCTGGCACAGACCCTGAGTTTTTTATCCCAGGTCAACTTGTTAAAATACCCGCATCTGGTACTTTAGGTGATCCCTATACTGGATATGCGATATTTAAGGTGACTGGTGTGGCTGATTCTGCTCAGGCTAACATGAAACTACTTACTGGTGAAATGGTAAAAGTTCCGACGAATTTGGCACTTACCTACGATCACTCTAGTGACTCTGGATTGGGAGGTTCTTCTCAAGAAGCTCTTGCAGAAAAACGATCCTTTGTTATTGGTACGGCGTTTGCCCAAGGTAGTGGATACCCCGAAACATGGAAAGACCAGCCTTTCTCAACTGGATATGGTAACACCCAGATTTGGAAGACTGCGATGGCAATGGATAATACATCCAGAGCTACGGTCTTAAAATACGACGCTAGTGAATGGGCTAGAGTATGGAAAGAAAAACTGATCGAACATAAATTCGATATTGAACAATCACTTCTGTTTAATAGCACAGCCGACACAAGTGGCGATGCTTGGTATACAGATGGTGTTGTTAATTACATATCTGGTTTTGGAAATCAGTTTTCTATGCCTCTAGCTACTAAGTCTCAAGATGATTTTCTTGATGACCTTAGTGCATTTCTAGACCCCCGTTACAACAATGCAAATGCAACTATATTTTTCGTGAACACTGCAGTTTACAATTGGTTGCATAAGCTAAGTGGTTACTTTGCCAATAACATTGGTCAAGTACAACCTTGGACTGGTGGTGACACTAGTAGTGCCAGAACACCTGGATCTCATGAGAGTCGTGTCTTAGCGAGAGCTGATTTCTCTATGATGGGAAAAAAGAAAGTCTTTGGCGTGGACATTTCAGTAATTTCTACACCTTACGGTGATATGAATGTTGCTCGGAATATTCACCTCGATGGAACAGACATTAATATGCTTGGTATTAATATGCGTTATGTAGCCTACCGTCCATTGGTCGGTAATGGCTTACAACGTGATACTGCCATTTATGTTGGTGTCCAGACTTTAGAAAACAGTGGCGTTGACCGTCGGGTCGACTTAATTCAGACAGAAGCTGGCTTGGAAATTCATATGCCCGAAGCCCATGCTATCTGGACTGCATCGTAAGGAGGGAATGAATAATGGCTAATCCTCTATATGGACAAAACAAGGCTGACAACAGTATTGATAATATTTCCGCTCAATGGAAAGTTTTGAGATACATTGTAGCTGACGTTGATTCAACTGGCGTTGCTAATGGCAGTGCTGTAGTTGAAGAAGGTATTCCAGGTTATTTCGTTCCCGTGCTATGCTCGGTAAGGAATATGTCTGATACTGCCGCTGATGATTTTGGTGCAGTTGCTTGCGTACTTGATGTTGAGACATCTGGTCAAAAACTGACGACTACTTTAAGTGGTCTTGGTGATGGCGAGTCTATCCATTGTGTATGCAGTGACGAAGCTGCTGATCAATCAGTTGCTAGAGTTTACAGCTCATCTGCCTTAGATATTTTGGCAGAAGCTGCAGACTTCAAGTCGGCTGCTGGTAAAACTGTTTCTTATGAGATTACTGTTTCTGGATATGATCTATCCGCTTCAGTCTCAGGAGAATAACCAATAAACGAAGATTGATAGCCTTTCGTCTTTCGGAGGGCTATCGATCGCTTTATATAATATATGGCAACAACAGAAATACAAGCTAGTATTACAGCTATAACTGGGATAACTCCTCATGCTGATCTTTTGACAAATGCTCAGAAGGCTGTTGCCTCTAGTATACCAAAAAATTTAATGTGGGCTTATGCAAGTAAAACTGCTGGCGTTACAACTAACCCTGTTGCAGATAATTCAACTTTGATTCATACTGACAACATACTTGGAGTTGATAGAGATGGATTTGCAGCAGATCAAGTTGGATTTGAATCAAAGGGATTTATAGGTGCAAGCAGTGGGAGTCTTTTTGAACCAACAAAGAAATATCCTAAATGGTTAATTGCCGAGACAAATGAGGTAAGTGTTTATCCAGTACCAGAGGCTGGGGAAGAAGGTTCTGTGTTGTATGTTAATTATGGCAATATAGCTGATACAAGTGATTTAAGGAATGCAGTTGTTTTTCATGCTGTTTCACAAGAGTATTCTACATTAGCTAGAACTGGTCTCCCTACTTGGTCTTCACCAGTCGCTCCATCTCCTCCAATAGTTCCAAATTTTGGGGATGATGCAAGTATAACGGCTACTCCTCCTCTTGCACCAACTATTACAACAACAACTGTTGACATATCTGGGTGGACTGTCCCTATTTATTCAAAATCAGTTTTATCATTAACATCTAATCCAGTTATATCTGATTTAAACATAACTTCTTCATTGCCTACTGCTCCATCATCTCCTTCTTTTGATACGGGTTCAATTTCAGTAAATACAGATGTCCCAACATATTTAAAACCAACATTTAGTGTTCCTACATTAGGGAGTATAGGTTCTCTTACTTTACCTACACCTCCAGTTGTCCCAGAAACTCCAAATTTTACTTACAATAATGCAAGTGTAAACGACATTGTGTCTCCCTTGATTCAACTTGGTGATATGGCTAGTGCAACTGGTCCTCCAAGTTATACTTCTCCGACATCACCTACTTTTAATTTTTCTGAGGTGCAACAAACATTAGAATCAATGGTAATGCCATCTGGCGTTGCTCTTCCTACATTAAGCATTGATACATTTCCAACAATGTCTTGGACATTCCCCTTGACACCAGTTTCTCCAGCAATAGGAGAGAATTCAGTATCGTTTGGAGGTTCATTAGATGAATATGTTCCCCCAATTTTACCTGTTTTTAATTTTACAAATGTTGTGCAATCATTAGCAGCAATGGAAATGCCTGAAGGAGTAGTATTACCTTCATTAGAATACGATACTTTCCCAACTATAACTTGGAATTTCCCAGTTCCCCCAGTTCCAAGTGAGGTTGATGCTGAGATTGTCGCAGATGTTTCCGCGAATAATCCAGTTTATGTTGCTCCTGTTTGTGGAATATATGATTTTGCAAGTGTAGTTCAGACTATGGCACAATTAGAATTGCCTCCTGGAATTGTTATTCCATCATTAGATTTTAATGATCCTCCTGCTGTAGCATGGAATTTACCATCTATGCCAGTTGAACCTATTTTAGATTGGAGTGGAGTTACTCAGGCTGTAGATGATATTGAACTTCCACCAGAAATTGTACCACCATCTCTTGATTTAGAAGCACAATCTCCAATTACTTGGGATTTACCTTCACCTCCTATTCCCACAGCTTTAGATTTTACAGATTTGAATAATTGGATAAATGTTGAAGAGGATGCAGAAATGGCTGGAGCGAGAGTTTCTGCTATTCAATCACAAATTTCAGTTTATGGTACAGAGGTACAGGCTTTTCAGGCTTTAGTAAATGCTGAGGTTGCTGAAAATCAAGGCATTATTACTGCTTGGGGCGATGAGTGGAGAACAAGAATCGCAAAATATACTGGAGAGTTAAATGCTCTTGTCTCTAAATATCAAGGAGAGTCTGCTGGTAAACAAGCAATTGTCCAGGCACAAGTTTCTGTATTGAATGCTCAAATTCAAGAAATTGTTCAAAGGAATCAATCAGAAGTAGCTACATATCAAGCAAAAATTCAAGCATATCAATCTAATGTAAATGCAGAAGTAACTAAAAACCAAGGGATAATACAAGTTTGGGGAAGTGAATGGACTACAAAAGTTCAAGCATATACAGGAGAAGTGAGTGCAGTGGTTCAAGTATTTCAAGCAACACAACAAGGCAAATCTCAGATTGCTGATTCACAAGTCAAAATATTTGGGGCACAGGTTAGTTTAGCACAAGCAGAATATGCATCAGCTGTTCAGAAATATCAGGCTGATATACAAAATGCTACTACAGATTTTCAAAAAGATAGTGCTATTTATACTGGCGAAATGGAAAGAGCCGTTCAAAATGCTAATTTAGCAGATAAACAACAAGAAAGAAAAATTGCGAAGTATAGTTCGGAAGTTCAAGGATATCAAACCGAGGTGACTTCTATAATACAATCAAATACTGCTGAAATATCTGCTTGGCAGGGTGAATGGAATTTAAAGACACAAAAGTATTCGGCAGAAGTTGGCGCAATAATAAACAAATATCAAGCAGAGGTAGGTGGAGAGGCTCAGGTATCTCAATCACAAATAGCTATTTTTACCGCCCAAGTGAATAGATCAGTTGCTGAACATCAATTAGACTTAGCAAGGTATCAAGCTGACATAACAAATAATTTAAATACTTTTAATAAATCTAATATTCAATTTCAAGCTGATCTTCAGATAGCTATTAAAGATGCTGAATTATCAAGTTCAGATAATGGGCAAATACTTCAAAAGTATTCTGGTGATGTAACAGCTTATGCTACAGAAGTAAATAACATTATTCAACAAAATACTGCTGAGATTGCAGCGTGGCAAAATGAATGGAGTTTAAAAACTCAAGTATATACAGCAGAGGTTGGTGCTATCATTAGCCAATACCAAGCAGAAATTGCTGGTGAAAGTCAGACATCCCAATCTCAAGTAGCAATTTATTCGGCTCAAATTAATCGTGTAGTACAAGAGCATCAATTAGAATTGGCTAGTTATCAGACTCAAATTCAAAATGCATTAAATGTCTTTAATAAGGAGAATGTTGTATATCAACAAGATATTCAAAAGAGAGCTCAAAATTTACAAAAAGATTTACAAATAGTTATTCAGGATGCTCAAAATGAGTTTACTGCTAAAAAGTCTAATCTTGATAAGGATACGCAATTAGAACTTCAGAACGCATTAAATAATTATAAAGTTGATTTAGATGAATATAATTCTTCAATTCAAAAATATTCAGCTATAGCAAGTGTATATGGTGCTGAAGTAAATGCAGTTATTCAAAAATGGCAAATAGAAGAATGGACGCAGAAATTTAATAAATATCAAACTGATTATACTAATTTGTTACAAACATACCAAGTTGATGTACAAAATGAACTAAATAATTTTAATAGAGAACAAACTGTATTTCAGAATGAGTTACAGGAAAAGATACAGGAAGCTACAAATCTCCAAACAAAGGATGCACAGGAATATTCAGCTAAATTACAGAAATATGCTTCAGAATTACAAAGTTATCAGGCAGATGTAGCTACACAAGTGCAGGAGTATACAATTAATGAAATACAAAAAGAGTTATCTATTTGGAGTACAAACATACAAAGCGATTTAACAACATATGCTTCGGATATGCAGAATGAATTAAATAAATTCAATGAGTTAAATGTAGTTTTTCAGGCTCAATTACAGAAGTCTATTCAAGACGCACAGTTAGATTCAGCTGAAGATAGCCAAAAACTACAGAAGTATGCTTCTGAATTACAGGAGTATCAACAAAATATTAATAAGGAAGTCGCAGACTTCACAAATACTTTGAATAAGAACGTACAAGAATACCAAAGTGAATTAGCTTTGTTTGGAGCTGAGTTGACTAGACATCAATCTTTAGTTGCAGAACAAGCTCAGAAAGGGGCTGCAGATCAACAAACTGTAGCTTTTTATGAGAAGGAGTCCGATAAATATTATAATTGGGCAAGAACTGAAATTCAAGCTTTTATTCAAAATAATTCAAAAATGATACAACAAACAGTGGCAGCGCAGGCTGCTGCACAACAACAAGGACAATAAAATGGCAGATACAGCAAGAGGTCAAGTTTCAATGACCCCAATCGTAACAAACGCTGGAACTGGTGATAGTGATGATGTCGATGTGATTCACAATGAAGTAGGTGGAAGCGTTGGTGGTAAATTAGAATATGTGGCTGTGGCTGGTGATAGATGGTACTATGACGCAGAAACAGATGTTACTACTAATGATGACTTAATTGCTGGGAATTTTTCTGATGCGGCAGTTGCCGTGGCGAGTGGAGATAAAGTTAGATATCTCTCTATTACTAATACTGGTAAAGATAATGCAGGTGAAGCAACACTAGCTGAAGTTCATATGTGTTTTGATGGAACTGATCCAAAGGATCAGACCAATTCAATCATGGTTGGACCTAATGAATCATGCGTATTCAAACCAGCAGGTGATATGACGGTGACGCTTTTACACGCAGCAACATCAACTGATGCTAGTGTAGTTTGTAAAGTAGTCGCAATGCTCGAAGATGTGTAATGACTATCCAAGAGATAATGGAAAGGTCTGGTGTTCGTGAAACCAACCTTGCTATTGCTTGGATAAGAGATGCTATACATTTAATACAGTCTAATGGTGATGATCAGGTGGCTACATGGAAAACTGACATTACCGATACTGTTAGGGAATATCCTTTTCCAGCGAATTTAATTAAATTGAAGTCACTATCGGTTTTAGATACTTCTGATGATAAGTACAAAAGGATTAGAAGGTTGACTCATCAGCCAACTGTATCCGAAGATACTGACCCTGATTAATGAGCTATAAGACAAACGAAAATTGGTTTTATAAGGTAGTGGGCAGAAATGTGCATTTATGGCAGTATGTGGATTCTGCTGGTGTAGCTGATCTCGCTGGTTATAAAATAAGACTTCCAGATAGTTATTATGGGGTACAATTAGTGTATCCTAGTGAAGATATAACTAACGGATTGATGTTTGAGGGGACTGCTTATGTAGAACCTTTTGTAAATGTTGATCCTAATGAGTTAGATGGTTTTGATAATCCTACATTAACTGAAGAAACTGCAATTCTTGGTACTTTAAATGAAGATTCTCATGTAAATTTAAACAGATTTCTTAGTCTTGCTATTGTAGATTATATTAAAGCTATGTCTGCTGATAGTAGGGGGGATTTGGGAAGTAAGGAATATTATATGAAAGAGTTTTGGAGAAAGATTGGAGATAATGCAAGTAACAAAAAAATGTTTGCACTTGTTTCTCCAACAACACCCCATGCGGTAAGATGAAATGACAACTTGGCTATATAATACAAATTTAAAAACAGGAGCATGGGTTTATTCAAAATTTAAGATATGGCTACAGATGAGTATACGTAATTGGGAAGATACAACAATTAACTGGGATAAATGGGTGGATATGTAATGTCAGATTTTACAGGTAAAACTCCAGCGGTAACTTATAAAAGTATATTAAAGATAAATGGTGAAAACCAAGAGATGGACGGTGTATTACGGTCTGTAACAGATGGTGTTGGGAATGTTTCTTGTCTCCAATTGAGTACTGGTGGTTTTCATATCAGTGGTGATGCACTTATTGATGGTTTCACCCAAATAGCTGAACTTGAGTGTTCTGGTGAGGCGGACTTCCAGTCGGGACTTAATGTTGCCGACCATTTGGAAGCGAGTACGATTACTTCTCAAGGGAAGTTAACTGTTGAAGGTGAACTTTCTGCAATGAATGAGCCAGCAGAATTCAGTGCAGTAAATGTTGACGATCATTTAGATGCGGATTCGATTGAAACTCAAGGTGATCTCACAGTTGGTGGGGTATTTGCCGTCAATGGGAGCAGCAACCTATCGGATGATCTAGATATTAATGACGGTGGATCCATTAATATTGATACTGGTGACTTAACTGTTGGCGGGGATGCTAGCGTTGGTGGTGATTTAAACGTTACTGGGGCAGTGGAGTTTGGCGATGATTTTGAGGTTACTGGTGAAACAAATTTGGGGAATACTGTTATAGTGGATGGGGCTCTGTTAGAGGTATTTGATGGATCGTCTGCGTGTTTTCAAGTGCAATCGGGTGATGTAACAATCAACGCTGATATGGCATTTACTGGTGATTTGGAATTCGATGGAGATGCCACATTTGGTAGTAATTGTAAATTAGAAGTTGAGGGGAGTTTCACAGCTGAAGCTGGCGGAGATGTTTTCATATTCGGGTCATTAGAATCTGAGGCTGAGATAGTGATTGGTAATAGTAATGTACCACAGGCTGTTGTATTAGGATTTGATTATGAAGCTTCAGAGGGAGGTATAATTGCTTTAAAAGAATTAGTAACTCCCCCAACCCCAGAAAACGAAACATCCTTCTTATATACCAAAGCGGCAGATGGTAAAATGTATTATACAACTACTGATGGTTCTCCTTCTGAGTTTGAAATAGCTGTTATTGGATCATCTTTTAATCCTGACTATACAGGAGATTCAGTTTATGTTGGAACAAATGCTGGTATAAACGATGATGGAACACTTAACAGAGCCGTTGCTATTGGTTATGAGGCATTAAAAGCTGCCACCACCGCGGGATCGAACGTCGCCATTGGGCACAAATCATGTACTGGAATAAATGGCTCTGGGAATGTTGCCGTTGGTTATAATACTTTGTCAGAATCGACTGGAGCTCCAGCAGATAATACTGCAGTGGGTATTAATGCTTTAAAAAACGGCGATTGTAATAGAAATGTTGCTGTGGGTTATGATGCGTTATTTGAAGAAACGGTTGGGAGCGGTCAAACTGCTGTTGGGTACAGGGCATTATATAATGCAAATTGGGAATCCATTTCGGATATTTGGAGAAATAATACAGCAATAGGTCGTTCAGCAGGAGATGCTATTGTAGAGGGGAAACAGAATGTTTGTATTGGTGCATACGCTGATGCTTCGGTTGATGATTCTTATAATGAAATCGTTATTGGATATCAGACAACGGGTGCAGGTTCCAATACAGTTACTATCGGTAATGCATCTGTTACTAATAATTACCTTACAGGTCAGTTAAGTTTATCATCTTACGGTTCTGGTACATATACTGGCACTGATGCAAAGTGGTTAGCAGTTGATTCTTCTGGTAATATAATTGAAGAAGCCCCTCCTGCTGGAGGTGGTTTAGCTACTTCTGGTACAAATTATATATATTTGGAAGCAGATGGTACTGCTACAGATAATGGGACTGAGCTTACTGATGCATATACAACTGCTTCAGGGGCTGTTTATTCTCCAGTTCTCTCTGCTACTAATAGATATGTTATAGTATGTCCCCCAGGACAATATGATTTAGGTTCTGGTACATTAGTTTTAGATACTGATTTCATAGATATTAAATCAACTACTGGTGAAAGAGATGTAATTTTAATTACAACTGCAACTGATGATGGCGGCGCTCAGAGTGGAGCGGCAATATCAATAGAAACTGATGACTGTGTAGTCGTTGGGGTTGTTGCACTTGGAAAAAGATTTCAAATTTATAATGGAGGAGGAGCTGATTATAGATTGATAAATTGCCAAGGACATGAAAAATCGTTTGGGTTTAAGTCCGTGGCTGCTGGTTATCATGAAAAATGTGAAGCTATGTCAGGCTTTGCTTTTGGTACTGTATCTGGGGGTGACGCTTCTGGTGTGTTTGTAGATTGTAGAGGTAATGGATTGTATAATTTTGGCGGAAGCGCAGGTATAGCAAGTGGTACTTTTATAAGATGTATCTGTGGAGACGATTACGGTTTCGCTTCTTATTGGGGGGAAACAGCATCTGGGTACTTTTTTATGTGTGAAAATAGGGATAATGGAGGAGGTTCTTTTGGTGATTTTGGAAGTGGTTCTTCTTCAGTTGCTTCTGGTGATTTTTGGTATTGTAAAACTGAAAAAGGTGGGTCTTTTGGGGCTGGTCTGAACTCTGAATTTAGTGGCAATGCTTGGTATTGCACTGCTGGTCCTTATAGTTTTGGTTCAAGGTTTGCTAATGTAACTGAAGGTGGAGGAGAATTTACAGGAGCAGCTTATTATTGTTATGCTGAAGAAGAATCTTTTGGTGGGAATGAAGCAGCACACAGTAGCTTTAGTGGTACTGCTTATTATTGTATTGCTGGTCCAGATTCTTTTGCCAACGATGCTACTATTAATTTTTCAGGCAGTATTAAATTATGTTTGTCTGATGATAATGAATTGAATGCGTAGGTTATTATGAGAAAAAAATGGTATTATGAAAATGGGACTTGGTTTAAACTAAACTATTTAACTGATGAGCAAGTTGAACAGTTGCATGATCCATCACTAAGTCTTGAAGAAAGAAAAGATATTTCATTCACTAAGGGGACTGAATTAACTGGTGATGAACTTTCTGATGCACAAGCATTATATGATTCATATAAACCAAGTGAAGAACCATCTAAAATTGTTTGGATTGGTCTTAATTTTTGGAATGATGAATTTAAAAGTGGTATTGTTAATTACTATAATGGTGGTAGAAAAATGAAACAAAAACGCTTTCCAAAAGAAATAATTTACTAATGCTTAATTGCGGTGGTGGTGGAAAAATAAGGAAATAAATCATGGGTTTATACGATTTTACAACAAAGGAAATACTAAATAAGATATTTAGAACTAGTGGGGGTGATGCTGTTGGAGTTGCATCTGGAACCACGCAGGAAAGACTTGCTGCTGCTCTTGATAGCTCAAACAACAGACTTAATGTAGAGTTAGAAGGAGGGATAGTTAATGGGGATTTAACAGTATTAGGTGACAATACAAATGGAATGGTAATGGTGAATATTCCATGTTCTAGTGTTGGCATGACTGATAATACCAATATGATTATGGCTACTTTAACAATTAATAACTATAGCCCAGTTAAAGAATATGTGTGGCATACTGCTATAATCTGGGAAGGATTGCTAGTCGCTTATCCTGGAGACCCAACTAGTCCACATTGTGCGGCTCAGTTTTATAAGGCATCTGTCAGTAAAGTAAAGTCAATCATTTCTGATACATCAACAGTTGATGTGCAAGAGGATGAGGCTATAGAGCCTGGTGATGTCACTACTTCTGGTGGAGATATAAGATGTTACCAATGCTCAATAAATGCAGATAATCCAGACCATGAAACAATGACATTTGAAATTAATTTAAATGCATCTGGTTCAGAAGTTGGAACATCTACTCTCACAGCTTTTGGGATGATGAAGGTATTTCATCTTTGTAGAAATTTAACTGATGGAACATTTGAAAATGTTGATATAACATTTCCATAAACTAAAAAAAGGAAAGTAAAATGGAAGAGAAACAAGAGGATAAAAGAATAGAGCTATTTGGTAAAAATTACAAAGATAGCGAACTTACTAATAAACAGAAGGCGTTAATTAATCACATTGGTGATATTGACGGGAAGTTAAGACAGGCACAATTTAATGTCGATCAATATAGCTTTTGTAAAGTAAGTTTTCTAAAGGAATTAGAAAGTGATTTAAATGAAAGTAAAGAAAAAGAAAAAGTGGATACCAAAAAAGAGTAATACATCTGCTTCATACAATTTATCAGTAGTTTACTACTTAACTTGATGTCTCAAAATGCGATATCAAATGGATAGTATCACTAACCACTTAATGAGATGAAGGTCAAAGAAATAATAGAAGATAATGATGGTTCAGCTACAATGATTTTAGACTTATCTAAAGAAGAATTAAGACAGTTGGTGGAGAAAGCCGTAATCACCTTATTAAATGAGGCGATTAAAGAAGGTAATCACCTCAAGGATGAGTAAAATGGCTATAAATAAAAATATGGCTGCTATTGTGGTTGCATTTATAACTGGTCTATCGCCAATGGGTGTAACTTTAATTCAAAGTTTGATGGAACAAAGAAAAATGGAGGCAGGTATCATTGATACATCTGTTCTCATGAATCATTCTTTGTTTACCCACGCTGATACATGGGTAGACCTGATTATTCCGGGTCTTCAAGTTTCT
>Ga0208433_1000354_pt1 | contig 20835 bp, 21 predicted proteins | sample 3_EtaG_FD_184075 | JGI IMG/M metagenome (GOLD analysis project Ga0208433, IMG submission 184075) | Marine viral communities from the Subarctic Pacific Ocean - 3_ETSP_OMZ_AT15126 metaG (SPAdes) (version 2) | ecosystem: Environmental > Aquatic > Marine > Oceanic | place: Pacific Ocean | collected...
AGATCATTGGAGTAAGGTCGGGTCATCAGGTGCTGGCCTCCTCTCCAGCCAACATCTTGAATCACAATCCGGCCTCAATGGGAATCCCAAACGATTCCCTCAATCAGTGAAACGCTCTAGTCGGCGCGGCGGAGCAGCGCGATAAGGCCCGCGAGCACGATACCGATGATGCCGAGAACGCCCCATGCAGGGAAGCCCATCACCGTGTCGAGAGGATTTTTCAGGCCTTCCGGCGCATTTGCGCCCGCCCAAGTAACGAAGCCGTCGCGGCTCCCCTCATGCACCAGCCCCCACAAGGCGCTGAACGACCGCATGGTGACTTCGCCGCTCTCGAGCGAAAGCAACGCGTCCGATCCCAGCGCCATCAAGGCAGCGACGATGAAAAGAAATCCAAGCAGCCTGAAAACGACCATGGCACGAGCCCCCCAGCCCCAACGCAGTGATTAAGAAACGAACGCCGGAACGGTAGCCGGATCGAGTGTGCCAAACAAGCACAGTTGTAAAAACTCGGCTGGCGGATCAATGGCCTAGCCCTGTTTTCTCCGGTTGATTCAAGGCTTTTGTCGCGTATAGTGCCGCCGCGTTCGCCTGCTGAGCAGGCGGTCCGGAGGGGTGGCCGAGTGGCTGAAGGCGCACGCTTGGAAAGCGTGTATGCGGGAAACCGTATCGAGGGTTCGAATCCCTCTCCCTCCGCCAGCCGATTTTTCTTTTTTGATCAATGAGTTATCGGAAGGTAACCTGCGCCGTCCCAGCGCAGCGCGTCTAGACCATGTCTGTCCGGCATCGCAGATGGCGGGCGCGGTCGCAAGCGGCTGTCTTCGCTGCGGCAGATTTGATACAGCCCCTTTTCTAAACATGGTTAATGCGGATTGAATTCGCGGATCGGACGTATCCGAGGAGAAGAGATCAGTTTGTCCGGGCGACCTGAGAGGCGCGGCGGGGTTTCAGATAGGCGGTGTCGGTGAAGGTCACCTGTTCCGTCACGGTCTTGCTGATCGGAGAGGAATACTGGTAGGTGACCTCTGCCATGATGACGCTCGTGCCGGGGCTGGTGAGTCCGGCCGGAAGGGCCACGGTAGCTCCGACCGCAAGGGCGGTCCCCTGATAGCTGTCGCTCCATGCGACCTTGTTCACGCCGCCCGAATCGGCGACCACGCTCGAGATGCGGATCGATAGCGGCGTGGTGCTGAAGGGTCTGAGAATGGCGGAACTCGCAGCGAAAATATCGCTCATGTCGGAATTGCTGACCGAGATCGCTTGCGCCGTGATGTCGGCCGCAGAATAGGCGACGGATGTCACGCGCCGGTTCGCCGTCAACATGTGCGACGTCTCTATCGCGCCGAAATAAAAGGCGATCATCAGCGGAAAGATGAGCGCGAATTCGACGGCGGCGAGGCCGGCGCAGTCGATGAAAAACCGCTGAAGTCCTTCGACATTGCGCTTGATGCGTTTGAAGCCCGGTTTTGGTGCGAACATCGGTCGACCCTCAACTCGTCGGCAGAATGTTGCCGAAGGGCTCGTTACGGAATGCAACGGCCGAGGCGATCAACCGCCCGCCACCTTCGAGATTCGACAGGCCGACCATGCCGGGGCTGACGATGCCGTAGGAGTAATAGACGTTCACGAGAACGATATCGCCCGCGACGCCCGGTTGAAAAACGGTGGTATCGACAATATTGCCGTTTTCGTCGACCAGCGGCGGGTAAGACAAATTGTTGAAGGATGTGAAATTCCGGACGTCGATGCGGAGGTTTTCCTGGCAGTTGCTGATCAGTGTCAACTCACCGCAAATATAATCCTTGAACTGAGCTTCTGTCATGCCACTCGACTGGGCCTGGCCGGTACGGATCAGGCGTCCAGCCTCCGACACCACGCTGTCGAGGTTTGCCGTGGCGAAGTAGAGAATGCTGACCTCGATCATGGCATAGAGAAGGGCAAAAAAGGGAACGCCGAGCAAGGCGAACTCCACCGCCGTCGCGCCGCTCTCGGCGTGGGCGAAGCGGCTCCAGCGGCGTCGCGAAAGACGCGCGCGACAGGCCGGTCCTCGATGTTGCTCGCTCATATGTTACCTCGCGCCGGAAAGGCCGCGCCGATGCAACCTTCTTGATACCGCCTTGAGCCTTACCAAAAGGTAACCGCCGATCTTTCGTGCAGGCCCGATTCATTCCTTCTTAACGGGCGCCACATAAAACGAGTGGGTACGTATTTTGCCGCGCCGGGCGCGAGCCCTGTCCGGCATCCAAGGGCGGATAATGTCCATGAGGTCCCTTAAAGCTCTGTTTCGCCGATTCCGGACCGACCGTCGCGGCAACTTCGCCACGATCTTTGCGCTTTCAGCCATCCCGCTTGTTATCGCGGCGGGTGCGGCGATCGATATTTCCCGAGCCTATATCGTTGAAAACAGGCTGAAGTCGGCGCTTGACGCTGCGGCGCTTGCCGTCGGTGGTGCGACCGGCAAGACGCAGGCGCAGCTTGAGGAAATCGCACAGGCCTATTTCGATGCGAATTATCCGGCTGGGAAACTGGGCGTTCCGGGCGCCGTCACGGTCGTTCAGAGCGGAAGCGACGTGATGCTGACCGCCAGCGCCGAACTGCCAACCTCCCTCATGGGGATCGTCGGCATCGATACGCTCGACGTCGGTGCCTCGTCGCAGGTAACGCGGCAGGGGCGGAAGCTCGAACTTGCGCTGGTCCTCGACGTGACGGGCTCTATGAGCAGCGGCGGACGAATGACCGCGCTCAAGGACGCATCCAAGTTGCTGCTCCAGATCCTTGAAGATTCCGGAGCTCCCGCGGGCGAGATCAAGGTGTCGGTCGTTCCTTTCGACACGGCCATCAATGTCGGAAAGAGCAACAAGAACGCGTCGTGGCTTAAATGGACTTATGAGGCAAGAGACCCGTATTCGCGGTGGGGCGGCCTGAAGACGGTGACGGTCAAGAGCAACAAATGGAAAGGTTGCATCATCGACCGGGACCAGGACTACGATACGGAGAACACAACTCCGACGTCGAGCGACGCCACCAAATATCCCGCCGACGGCGACAGCTGCAACATCCCTGAAATCCTGCCGTTGACGGAGAACTGGACAACGCTGAATTCCAAGATCAACGAGCTGGACCCGAACGGGAATACCAACACCACGATCGGTCTTGCTTGGGGATGGAACATGCTGACGCCGGGGCATCCCCTGTCGACGGCGGCAGCGTCTGCCGACGATCTCGACAAGGTGATCGTGTTCCTCACCGACGGTCAGAACACCGAGAACCGGTGGACGAGGTCGGGCGGCTCCATCGACAACAGGACCGAAAAGGTCTGCGACAACATGAGAACGGCGGGTATCAAGGTCTATACGATCCGCACCATCCAGGGAAACGCGACGCTCCTGCGAAACTGTGCCACTGAGCCTGAGATGTATTTCGACGTTACGCAGACGAGCCAGCTCACGGAGGTGTTTACGTCCATCGCCATGGCTCTCTCGAACCTGCGCATCAGCCGCTAGCGGGATTAGTTGCCGGAAAAGGAAAGGCCACCCTTCCGGGCGGCCTTTTTTAATGCAGGAAAAGTTGGAGCATCATTCCTCGGACGGTGCCGCCAGGCCCGGATTTCCCTGGGCCGCGCCGAGGCCGGTGCTCATCGCGTCGGCCACCTGCTTCATGATGGCGTCGAAGTTGTCCGGATTGTCGCCGACGGACGGAATGCGCTCGCAGCGGGGCGTGCAGTTGTAGGAGAGCTGCCCGGTACCACGCGTCAGCGTGACGGTGGATGCACCCTGCGCGATCACGCTCACATCGAGGTTGAGGATGGCATTTCCTTCGCCATCGGTGGCGACGAGATTGGTGGTCCCGAAGCTGCGACCCATCACATAGACAAGCTTTGAGCCCTCGACGCTCACATCCGCGATTGCCGGATTGCCGACCATGATCGTGGAGATCGGCTTCGTCAGGTGGAGGGCCTTGGATTGGTTCAGCTCCACCATGAAAGTCTCGGCCTGTGCGGCGCCCGCAATGAGAGCCGCGCAACTTGCACCGAGAGCCGCGGCGATGACGCGGCGCATAGCGGTCTTCTTTGTCCGGTAAGCACGCATATTCCTGCTGCCTTCCTTGGGGCATGGATGGGGGCGCGAAAAGCGCCGATTGCCCTCAACACTAGGTCCAAGGAGTAAAGGATATGTTGACCGTAAAGGGTGCGCAGGAATTTAACGGGAGATTAAACGCCCTCGCCTAGGCTCTCTCGTCGGTCGCCGAGGGAGTAGAAGACAGATGGAACAAGGGGTGCAAGCCGGACGGGATGTCGCGCCCGATCACACGCGGTCCCTCGCCGGTATCCACATTCTCTCCTCGCTGCACCAGCGCGAACTCGCCCTTCTTGCTGTCGAGTGCGAATGGCGGACCGTTTCCCGAAATGACATTATTCTCAATCTCGCTCAGGGCGGCGGCTTGAACGGTGTGGTCTTCGTTGTCGAAGGCTCGGTCCGCCTCGCGCGCAGCATGGGCAGCGCCGGGCGCATTGCCTATACCGACGTCGATGCCGGCGGGCAGTTTGGAGAAATGGCCGCCTTCGGCGTAACCGAAGCCGATCTCACGGCCGTTGCGCGGGAAGATGGACTGATCGCCACCTTGTCCGAAAGCCGTTTCCTCGAACTTCTCTCCCGCGAAGAGTCGGTGTCGCGGGCGCTCCTCTGCCAGTATGCCCGTCTTCTGCGCGAAAGGGAGACAGGTATCCCGCCTTCCGATGCGGGCAATCGTCAAGGCGAAGGAACGGGTGCGCAGCGCGTGTACAGGGAATTGCTTGCGCTCGCCGAACCCCACCGCAACGAGGAAGGCGGCGAATGCCTGCGCATCGACCGGCTGCCGAGGCACCGGGCCTTGGCGGCCCGCGTGGACACGACAGAGGAGGTCGTTGCCAGGGCGATTGCCGAACTGGTGCGCAGGGGCATCGCGAGCCGCGATTATCCGGGACTTGTCGTCACCGACGAGGCAGCCTTCCGGTCGCTGTGTGAGACGGCTTGAGAGAATTTTCCGAGGCTTAAAATGCCGGCGATCAAGTATGCGGGAAGTGAAGGCTCGACCAGCGCACGAGGTGCCCTCTCCGCAGCCAAATCCTCGAAGCGAATTAACCCGGAATTAACGACGTTATAAGGCTTCTCTCACCGATGTTTTGTTCGACGCCCGGCTGACTGTTCATGAAATATCGTTCGGGCACAGTAATTTCGCCGGGAATACAGATATTACATTTAAAGTGTGAGTAAAACTGGTCATAGTTTTAGAGTATTCGTTAGCGATTGAGTAAGGGTGCCTCGCTAATCTCGCCTCCAGTCCGAAAGGGCGCCCGGCGGCTTTCACGGCCGCAAGGGTTGGTGCTGTCGACAGTCAATATTCAAGGAGGCTTGTTATGAGCCGTTTTCTGAAGTCTTTTGCGAAGAACGAGTCCGGTGCGACCGCGATCGAATACGCGCTCATCGCCGCCGGCATCGCCGTCGTGATCATCACGGCGGTCCAGCTCGTCGGAACGCGCCTCACCGCGATGTTCCAAACGATCGCCGACGCGCTCGTGTAATCTCCAGCCTTCATGGCTGGTCGGGCCACGAGGCTCGGGCAAAAAGCCGCCATGCACATCGGATGTGCCTGGCGGCTTTTTTCATTCCCGGTATCGGGCAACTCGCCTCCATGCCGTGCCGGAAGTAAGTCCAGTTGGCAAATGGACATTCCGGCTCATTTTGAACCCCCATTTACTCCAAATTTACGGTCCCGCGCCCAGTATCCCATGGTGCGAAAAGGCATGGGGCCTTTCGCACCGGGCCACACCGGCCTTTGGGAACCGGGCGTTTTCGTGATGAGCATGCTCCTTCTCGCCGTCTTCCCTCTCGCCATGATCTTTGGCGCGTTGTGGGATTTGACGACGATGACCATCCCGAATGTGCTGACAGTCGCGCTTGCCGCGATGTTTGCCGTGCTTGTTCCGTTTGTGGGGTTGTCGCTTCAGGAGATCGGCTTTCACGTGGCAGCCGGTGTGCTGATGCTGCTCGTGGGCATGGCTCTCTTCGCCTTCGGATGGATCGGCGGCGGCGATGCGAAATTCGTGGCGGCGACGGCGCTTTGGATCGGGATGAGCGATCTGCTCATCTATCTCCTCTGGGCCTCGATCTTCGGCGGGGTGCTGACGCTGCTCATCCTCTCTTTCCGCACCATGCCGCTACCGTTCTTCATGCAGCGCAGGGAGTGGATTGCCAGGTTGCACGATCGCAAGGCCGGCATTCCCTACGGCGTCGCACTCGCTCTCGGCGGGCTGATGATTTTTCCGCAGACCATCTGGTTTGCGACTGCGGCACATGTCGGGTGATTTGGCCGCGTGATTTGAACGGAGCGGGTTCCGCGCAAGGGCGGGATCGCGAAACGAAAGGATTGGGCAAGTGAGTGCCGCACGCATTGGAGTTCTGGTTCTGGCAATCGTCGCCGCGGGCCTCGCGGCGTTGCTGGCCCGCGGGCTCATGTCCTCGGATACCGAACAGCCCGTGACGCAGGTCGTCGAGGAGCCGACCTCGGAAGTTCTCGTTGCCGTCAACAATCTCGATGTCGGTCAGCGCGTTTCGGCGTCGGACCTGCGCTGGCAGCGCTGGCCGGAAGCCGCGATGAATCCGGCCTACATCTCCCGCACGCAGAAACCGACGGCGATTGAGGAATTCACCAACAGCGTGGCCCGGAGTGCCGTACTGAGCGGAGAACCGGTGACTGTCGAGAAACTCGTGACGCTTTCCGGCGCGGGCTTCATGTCAGCGTTGATCGATCCCGGCATGCGGGCCGCGGCCATCGCCATCACGCCGGAAACGAGCGCGGGCGGCTTTATCCTGCCGAACGATCGGGTAGATGTCGTCGACGTCGAGAAGGGACAGACCCTTCTGCGCAACGTTCGCGTTCTCGCGATCGACCAGCGTTTCAACGAAAAGGCGGGCGAACAGGTGGTTGTCGGTCGCACGGCAACGCTTGAGCTCACGCCGGCGCAGGTCGAGCTTGTCGCCGTGGCCCAGTCCGATCGGCCATTGTCGTTGTCCTTGCGCAGCATGGCCGACAGCGAGTCGACAGCGACGGACGATGCGACGCGTGATTTGGGCGGATCTGTAGTGAAGGTTGTGCGCTACGGCACCACGCAGTCCGTGCGTGTGAAGTAGGCGAGGGATTGGGCATGAGCAGGATGTGGAACAAGCTGAAGGCGGGTGACGCCGCGAGGAAAGTCCGGCCCGTCCGGACGGTTGCCGCGATCTTTTGTGCGCTTGCCCTTGCTCTCATCCCGGTAGGGGGAAGCTTGCATGCCGGCGACGCGCGTCTCGTCAAGATCGACCAGGGAGGTATCGGGCAGGCCTCGCGCAGCATTGTGCTCGGCCTGAACAAGGCGGCCATCGTCGAATTGCCCGTGGCGGCGCGCGATGTGCTCGTTTCCAATCCGGCGATCGTGGACGCGGTGGTGCGCACCAACAAGCGGACTTATCTCATTGGTCTCGCCGTCGGCCAGACCAACGCATTCTTCTTCAATGAAAACGGCCAGCAGATCCTCAATCTCGAAATTCGCGTGGCGCGCGATCTGAGTGGCCTGCGCGACTCGCTGCGCCAGTACTTTCCCGGTACACGGATCGATGTCGAGTCGATCAACGACCACGTCGTGCTCTCCGGCATGGTGTCGAATGCAAGCGAGGCCAGCAAGGCTCAGGATCTTGCTGCCCGTTACATCGGCGTCGACAAGGACAACGTCCTCAACATGCTCGGCATCGAAGGCAAGGAGCAGGTGATGCTCAAGGTGACCGTTGCCGAAATGCAGCGCAGCGTCATCAAGCAACTCGGCGTCGATCTTTCGAGCGCCGCCGATTTCGGCGACTTCGCGCTTCGGCTTGCGACATCCAACTCCTTCAGCGTCCAGGGCGGGTCGCTTGGCGGGTTGACGACGGCGGAGAACCCTCTAGATCCGACACGCTACCAGAGTGGCGACGTCACCGTGGACTCAGCCATCCGTGCACTTGAGCGCGACGGCATTCTGCGCACGCTTGCCGAGCCGAACCTGACCGCGATTTCGGGCGAGTCGGCGAAGTTCCTCGCAGGCGGCGAGTTTCCCGTCCCGACATCGCGCGACCGCGATGGCAACGTGCAGATCGAATTCAAGCCCTTCGGTGTCGGCCTGAACTTCACGCCGGTCGTCTTGAGCGAAGGCCGCATCAGTCTGAAGATTTCGACGGAAGTGAGCGAGCTCGCCTCCGACGGCGCCTTCGTGTTCCAGGGCTCCGACGGTAGCGGCGTCACGGTCCCGGCCCTCAAGGTGCGCCGCGCCGAGACGACGCTCGAACTGCCGAGCGGTGGCTCGCTGGTGATGGCAGGCCTTCTCTCCGACTCGACTCGTCAGAACATAGACGGCGTGCCGGGCGCGAAGGATGTGCCCGTTCTCGGGCAACTTTTTCGCAGCCGCGACTACCAGAAGAACGAAACGGAACTCGTTGTGATCGTGACGCCCTATCTCGTCGATCCGACGTCCCGGAAGAATCTCGTGCTGCCGACGGACGGTTATGCGCCGGCAAGCGATATGGACACGATCCTGATGGGCAAGCTGAACGCAACCTATGGCGCTCGTGGCGCCGCGCCCGGCAAGGAAACGTTGCAGGGGCCTGTCGGCTTCGTAGTGGACTGAGCGCGAAGGATGAATGAAATGGCAAAGCTGATCGTCAGGAACGCTGCCAGGAGTATCGCCGTCGCGCTGGCTGCGGGTCTCGCCGGTTGTGGTGGCTTCAATGGTATCGAGGACGCCCAATACGACGCAAACTACACTCATCCGATTTCGATCGAGACGGGCGTTGCGACGCTGAATGTCGGCGTTGTCGCCGGCCAGCCCGGCCTCGCGCCTTCGGAACGCAACGCAATCGAAGGATTTGCTGCCGCCTATCGCCAGCGTGGTCACGGTCCTCTCACCATCTCGACGCCTTCGGGATCGCCGAATGCCGGTGCCGCGGCGGTTGCGCTGAGCGACGTGCGCGACATTCTGGCTGAAAATGGCGTGACGAGCCTTGCCTACACGCCTTACCGGGCTTCCGGCGCAGACGACGGTGCGCCCTTGATTCTTTCCTTCAAGCAATATGTTGCGAAGCCCACGGCCTGTGGCGATTGGAGCATGGACTACGCCTTCGATCCGTCGAACCGTCTGCCGCCCAATCATGGCTGCGCGACACAGAACAATCTCGCGGCGATGGTCGCCGATCCGGCCGATCTCGTCGGTCCGAGGACGATGACGCCTGCCGACGCAGGACGCCGCAACACGGTGCTCGAAAAGTACCGTGCCGGCGAGCCAACAGCGACCCAGCGCACCGAGCAGGACTCGGGCACTGTGAGTGAGGTGCAATAATGAGCAATCTTGCACGCAAGGAACCGACGGTCGAAGCGCCGCCGATGCCCGTGACCGAGCCCGAGGCGCCGCCACTTGCGCAGTCCGTCGCCGTGAGCGGGCAGGAGCCGGAAACACTCGCCGTGATGAAGCCCGTTCCGCGCATCACCATCCATGCCTTCTGCGAACAGCCGGGAACAGGCAGTGCCATTCAGCGCGCGGGTGAGGATCGCCGGCTCGCAAAGGCGCATCTCACGGTGCACATGGGTGGTATCCCGGCGGCGATCGAGCAGTATCAGCAGTCCGCTACCCCGAACCTCATTATGGTAGAGACGCGTGCGGGCGGAGACGGGCTCTTCGCTCAGCTGGGTGCGCTGGCCGAAGTCTGCGACGCCGGTACGAAGGTCGTCGTTATCGGTCACATGAACGACGTCTCGCTCTACCGCGAGATGATCCGCCAGGGCGTGAACGAGTACCTTGTTGCGCCGCTCCGTCCCATTGGCGTGATCGAGGCGATCTCGCGTCTCTATATCGACCCGGATGCGCCGCCGATCGGCCGCACGATGGCATTCATCGGCGCCAAGGGCGGTACGGGCTCGAGCACCATCGCGCATAATGTCGGTTGGTGCATTTCGAGCGGAATGGACGAAGACGTCATCATAACCGACATGGACCTGCCCTTCGGCACGGCCGGGCTCGATTTCAATCAGGACCCCGCGCAAGGCATCGCCGATGCGCTGACGGCGCCGGAACGTCTGGACGATGTCCTGCTCGACCGCCTTCTGGTGAAGTGCACGGATCGGCTGAGCCTCTTTGCGGCGCCGGCTGTGCTCGATCGCGACTTCGAGATGGACGCAGACAGCTGCGAGAGCGTCCTCGACATCGTACGCGCGGGTGTTCCGTGCGTAGTTGTCGATCTGCCGCATGTCTGGGCGCCGTGGACCCGGAAGGTTCTCCTCGCTGCGGATGAAATCGTCATCACGGCGACCCCCGACCTCGCGAGCCTTCGCAACGCGAAGAACATTCTCGATCTCACGCGCCAGGCACGGCCGAACGATAACGCCGCACATATCGTGCTGAATCAGGTCGGTATGCCGAAGCGTCCCGAGATCCCCGTGAAGGATTTCGCCGAGGCGGTCGGCACCGAGGCGACGCTTGTTCTACCGTTCAATCCGGGGCTCTTCGGCATGGCCGCGAATAACGGCCAGATGGTCGAGGAGCTGGAACCCAAGGGAAAGACGGCCGACGGCTTTCGTTTCCTGGCTCAGCAGCTTTGCGGCCGTGAGGTTCGTGCACCGAAAGCCACCAAGTCGGGTCTGTTCGGCTTTCTCTCCCGCAAGGGATAACAGGAGGTAGCGTATCGTGTTTGGAAGGCGGACCGAAGGTCAGGCAGTTCCGCGCAAGCCCGCACCGGCACCCGCTTCCAGGCAGGAGGCGCCGCCGCCGGCTGCCTCCACCGCGCCCAGGGCCGGGCCACAGAAGCCCGCGCCCGTGAAGCCGGCGCCTGCTGCGAAGCCTGCCGCTCCTGCGCGCGCGAGCGACCATCGCTCGGAGAGCTACTATCAGATCAAAACGACGATCTTCAACGCGCTCATCGACACGATCGATCTCACGCAGCTCGCGCAGCTCGACGCGGAGAGCGCGCGGGAGGAAATTCGAGACATCGTCAACGAGATCCTCTCGATCAAGAACGTCGTCATGTCGATTTCCGAGCAGGAAGCCCTGCTGCAGGATATCTGCAACGACGTTCTCGGTTACGGTCCGCTGGAGCCGCTGCTCGCCCGTGACGACATCGCGGACATCATGGTCAATGGATGCGAGCGGACCTTTATCGAAGTCAACGGCAAGGTCGAGCTCACCGGCGTTCGCTTCCGTGACAACAGTCAGCTGATGAACATCTGTCAGCGTATTGTGAGTCAGGTTGGCCGCCGCGTCGACGAATCGAGCCCCATCTGCGACGCGCGATTGCCTGACGGAAGCCGCGTGAACGTCATTGTCCCGCCTCTCGCGATCGACGGTCCGGCGCTCACCATCCGAAAGTTCCGGCGTGACAAACTCACCATGAACGACCTGGTGCAGTACAATTCCATCTCGCAGGAAGGCGCGGAGGTTCTGGGTATCATCGGCAAGGTGCGATGCAACGTGCTGATCTCCGGTGGTACGGGTTCGGGCAAGACGACGCTGCTCAACTGTCTCACGGGCTTCATCGACACGGACGAGCGTGTCATCACCTGCGAAGACGCCGCCGAACTGCAGCTTCAGCAGCCTCACGTGGTGCGTCTTGAAACACGCCCGCCGAACCTCGAAGGGCAGGGGCAGGTCACGATGACCGAACTCGTGCGCAACTGTCTGCGCATGCGTCCCGAGCGCATCATCGTCGGCGAGGTGCGCGGCCCGGAGGCTTTCGATCTTCTCCAGGCCATGAACACCGGCCATGACGGCTCCATGGGCACGCTCCACGCGAACAGCCCGCGGGAAGCCCTCTCCCGTCTCGAAAGCATGATTACGATGGGCGGCTATCAGCTCCCGTCGAAGACGATACGCGAAATGATCTGCGGCTCTATCGACGTGGTCATTCAGGCGGCGCGTCTGCGTGACGGTTCGCGCCGTATTACGCACATTACCGAGGTGCTCGGTACGGAGGGTGACGTCATTATTACCCAGGATCTCTTCGTCTACGATATCGAGGGCGAAGACGAGACCGGCCATATCGTCGGAAAACACAAGTCGACCGGCATCGCGCGACCGTCCTTCTGGGATCGTGCGCGCTACTACAATCAGCATCATGCCCTCGCGGCGGCGCTCGACCGCGCCCAGGGCTAGGGAACCGGCATGTCGTCCACGTTGATCATCTTCGCGATTGCCATACTTGCGGCGCTCTGCATCGGTGCGATCGGCTTTGTGTTGGTCGGCGGTGAATCGAAATCGCAGCAGCGCGTCGCGCGGGTGACGCGCGCGGGAAACGCGCGCCTCACACCCGCTGCCGACAGCGATGTCGACAATAGCGAAAAGCGTCGAAAGCAGATGCAGGAAACGCTGAAGACGCTGGAAGATAAACAGAAGGAACAGAAGAAGCGCATCTCTTTGAAGACGCGCATCGAGCGCGCCGGTCTCGATATCGAACCGCGGATTTTCTATATCGCGAGCGCGGTTTGCGGACTCGTGGTGATGCTCGGCCTCAAGCTTGCCGGTCTTTCTCTTTTCATCGCACTGCTCGGAGGCTTCGCCGCTGCGTTCGGCCTGCCGCGCTGGGTGCTCTCATATCTCATGAAGAAGAGGCAGAAGGCGTTTACCGAGGAGTTCGCCAACGCGATCGATGTGATCGTCCGCGGTGTGAAGTCGGGCTTGCCGGTGAATGACTGCCTGAGGATCATTGCAACCGAGTCGCCGGAGCCCGTTCGCACCGAGTTTCAGGGGATCGTTGAGGGACAACGCGTCGGTGTTACGCTGGAACAGGGGCTTGAAAAGATCTACGAACGAATGCCTCTTCCAGAGGTGAACTTCTTTCAGATCGTGCTTTCGATCCAGCAGAAGACCGGCGGCAACTTGTCTGAAGCGCTGGGTAATCTTTCGAAGGTGCTCCGCGAACGCAAGAAGATGCGTGCGAAAATTCAGGCGATGTCCCAGGAAGCCAAGGCGTCGGCCGCCATCATCGGCGCGCTGCCGCCCGGCGTCATGTTGCTGATCTACTTCACGTCGCCCGATTACATGACCGTTCTGTTCACCACGACGCCGGGCAACATGATCATCGCGAGCGGCCTGATGTGGATGGGCATTGGCATTCTGGTCATGAAGAAGATGATCGATTTCAAGTTTTAGGGATATCGGAAGTGGCCTTTTTCGAGTTCATCGAAAGCATGTTCAATGTGGAGAGCGCTGTGATGCTCCTGACCGCGCTTGCCGCGTTCGCGACCATCCTCACCCTGACAGCGCCGCTGATGAACACCGACAAGCTTGGCACGCGCATGAAGCTTGTTTCGACGGAGCGAGAGGCGATGCGCGCCCGTGCCCGCGAGGCTCTGGCGCAGGAAAAGACGCGGCTTCGCCAGATGCCCACGGTGGGCTTCAAGAAGCGCGTCGTGGAGATGTTCGCGCACGGCAACATGCTCGAGAATGCGGAGATCAAGGGCAAGCTGCGGCAGGCGGGCTTTCGTGGTCCCGGGCCGATGTACACCTTCATCTTCTTCCGCTTCGTGATGCCGCCGATCCTTTTCGTCGTCACGCTGCTTTATCTCGTCTTTCTGAACGATTTCGGTCTGCAGCCGATGGCGCGTTTCGCTGCCTCCTGCGGCGCCGCCTTTGTGGGCTTTTATCTGCCCAATCTCTTTGTCGAGAACGTCATAACGCACCGCCAGGATTCGATCCGCAAGGCCTTCCCGGATGCGCTTGATCTTCTTCTCATCTGCGTCGAATCCGGCATGTCGATCGAAGCGGCCTTCCAGAAGGTCGCCGCCGAGATCGGCGAAGAGTCGGTCGAGCTCGCAGAGGAACTGGGCCTGACGACCGCCGAACTCTCGTATCTGCAGGAGCGGCGCATGGCTTACGAAAACCTCGCCAAGCGCACGGGCCTGCCAGGCGTCAAGGCGGTGACGACGAGCCTTATCCAGGCCGAACGCTACGGTACGCCGCTAGGTCAGGCGCTCCGGGTCATGGCGCAGGAGAACCGCGACATGCGCATGTCGGAGGCCGAAAAGAAGGCAGCAAGCCTTCCGCCGAAACTTACCGTCCCGATGATCGTGTTCTTCCTGCCGGCACTCTTCGGCGTCATCCTCGGCCCGGCCATCATCAAGGCGACCTCCACGTTCTGAGCGCGGCAAGCGATCCGACGAGAAAGGCGCCTGTGTTTCCACAGGCGCCTTTTCTGTCTAACGAAGGGTCGGTTTGTTCGGCGAAAGATGGTCGTCCGAGGCTTCAGCGCAGCGAGACGGTGGTTTCGGGCAGCAGCGAGGAGACCTGATCGGTCTCGGATGATTTCGCCTTTGTCTCCGGCGGTGAAACTTTCGGTGACGCGGGCTTGTCGTCAAGGGTCTCCATCTGCTTCCAGAGTGCAGGCTGGGAAAGCATGGCGCGAAGATAGGCCATGTTGCTGTCGGCAACATTCGGCGGGAGGTCCGCGCGGGCGAGCCGTTCGGCCTCGTCGAAGTTGCCCTTCAAGCCCAGGATGATCGCGAGATTCTGCCGCGCATAGGCATCGCCCTTCTGGTCGGCCACCGCCTTGCGGAGCATTCGCTCGGCGGTGTCGAGGTCACCCGTTAGCGCGTAGGACAAGCCGAGATTCGTGAGCACTGAGGGGTTGTCCGGCGAAAGGCTCAGCGCCTTGCCGTAGTGGCTCTTTGCCTCGTCGTAGCGCCCCATCTGGTCGAGGGTCACGCCGAGAGCGGATTGAATTGTCCAGTCGCGCGGCGCCGCGTTCGCTGCTTCGGTCAGCATGGCATAGGCCTGGTCGGGCCGGCCGCTCGCGGTCAGTGCCTTTCCGAATTCCGAAAGAACATCTGTACTCTGCGGTGCCTTGATCTGCGCTCTCTGCATGACGGTGAGCGACTGCTCCAGCGAGCCGATCTGCCGGAGCGCCTTGGAGTACTGCACGGCGACTCCGGTATCGTTAGGCGAGCGCTCGTATAGGGCGCCCCAATAGGCGGCCGCGGCGACGTAATCCTGCGTCTTGGCGCTTTCGACCGCCGCTTCCCGCAGGGCAGGCTCGTCGATCCGCGCCTGCGCGGCATCCGTGGCGCTGAGTTCGGTCCCGGTGCCGGCGCCTGTGCTCGCCGAAGAGCAGGCCGCGAGCGCAAGGACGGAACAGAATGTTGCCGCGACGGCGAGGCCGCGCCTGTGGGCGGCGGGTCGCGAGGTCTGGTCGGCGAATGGGTTCATGATGGCAGATCCCGGTTCATGGCTTCCGGAGGCCCCTGACGGTGTCAGGCAAGGCCATGCTTTGAGGTGATTTTCGGCGAGAGCCGTCAAGAAAGGATTAATTATAAGATTGGACTGAATTTGCGGACTTATGCTGGCGTCCCGCCATTTTTGTTCCGCATTGCCGTGCTGGGGTCGGTTTATGGAAATTGGGCATTGGAAAGAGCGGGCAGCGCGGGTGGCTGAGAGGGGGCGTGAAATCGCATCCGGAATCTCGGCGCGCAACCTGGCCATGTCTATCGGTATCGGGATCGCCGCCGCTCTCGTGCTCCTGTTCTACCTGCGCCCGCCGGCGAGCCTGGAGGAGGCCCCGGAAACGGTGACCTTTTTTCAGATCGGAACGGGTAGTCCGGGCGACGAATATTTCGCCGTCGGCGAGCGGCTGGCAGCGGCGATCAGCCGTCCGCCGGGCTCGCCGCGCTGCGAGCGCGGCCTGCCTTGTGGCGTCGCGGGCCTCGTCGCGGTGGCGAAGTCCTCTCCCGGTCCGGTGGCGAATGTCCGTGCGGTGAGCGCGGGCAACTACGATTCCGCGCTCGTCGCCGCGCCCGTTCTCGATCTTGCAACGCGCGCGGAAACGCCCTTCCGCGGTGAGAAGCCGATCCGCAATCTCCGCGCGATCGCCGGCGTCTATCGCGAGGCGCTCTATCTCATCGCAAGCCGCAACGCGAATGTCGCTTCCATCGCGGACCTCGAGGGCAAGCGCGTTTCCGTCGGCACACCCGGTTCGGGCACGCGTGAGGCAGCGCTTCCAGTGCTTGCGGTACATGGACTGGGCCGCCGCACCGTGACGCTCTTCGACTACGATGCGGAGGCGGCCGCGGAACTGATGTTGCGCGGCCAGCTCGACGCGTTCTTCCTTGTCGATGCTCTGCCATCGGCGGAAATCGCGAGCCTTGCCGATCGCGGCTCGATCGTCATTGTACCGATTGATGGCGAGGGAATGGAGCAGCTCACACGGCCCGGCGCGAATTTCCAGCCGCTCGAAATTCCCGACGGCATCTATCGCTTCGTGCCTGCGACGAGGACGCTCGGTGTCTCGATGATATGGGTCGTGAACGAAACGGCCGATGCCGATCTCGTCTACCGCATCGTGAATGCGCTCTTCTACGAGGGCAATCGCGTGTTGCTCAGCGGTCCCGCCTTGCCCGGATTGTTGCCAGGCGAGGAGGAAGAGGAGGAAGGCCTCGCGATCGCCTCGCTGCCCGTACCGCTGCATGAAGGCGCGGCGCGCTATTTCCGGGAAGCGGGGATATTGGCGCCGGAAGACGGGGATAAAACCCCCTGACTGTCACCGGAATGTCATCGAAACGTCACAGCCCGGACTTCGCTGCTTCCTCCGTTTCCGCCCCCATGATCCAGTCCTGCATGGAGGGCAGCGTCATGATGGCATTCATATAGGCGCCAACCGTCCCGTCGTCGCCCAGAGCCTCAAGGTCGACGTCGTAGGTCGCAAAGCGCGTCACGACCGGTGCATACATGGCGTCGGTCACGCTGAAGCGGCCGAAGAGGAAACCCTGATCCTCCACCGCCTGACGCCCGAAGCGCATGCGCAACCTGCGCCACAGGTCGACGATGCGCCGGGCATCGGCAAGCGCCTCCTCCGTCTGCCCGACGCCGGGATGCTTTTCGAGCACCGCCATGGGCATCTCGCGGCGAAGGTTCTGGAATCCGGAATGCATCTCGGCCGCCGCGCTGCGCGCCAGGGCGCGAGCCAGCGTATCGGAAGGCCAGAGCGCCTTCGCCGGGAAGAGATCGGCGATGGTCTCGCAGATCGCAAGCGAATCCCCGATGACGGCCCCGCGCCATTTGAGCGCCGGTACGAAACCCGTCGGCGAATGGACGAGGATCTGCGCCTTGGTGTCCGGCTGGCGCAGCCGGACCGAGGCCTCGGTGAAGGGGATGCCGGCCTGCCGCATCAGCAGCCAGGGACGCAGGCTCCAGCTCGACCAGTTCTTGTCGCCGATGACGAGTTCGAATTCGGCCATGCTGCCTCCATCCCCAAAATAAGTGCCAACATTGCGGGCCTGATGGCCACTCTATAAGGTTCCGAGCCAGCAAAATCACGTCTTTCCTCCGAAGGGAGCGCCCGTGCTCGACATCTTCATCACCGACAAGGATGCGGCGGCAACGCCGGTCTGGCTGATCCGCACGGGCGAGGCGGAAGCCTGGTGCGGGACGCATGCGGGCCCCGGCGCCGCCTGGGTCGCGACTTCGGGCTTCAAGGGCGAGGCGGGCAAGGTGCTGCTTCTGCCGGACGGCTCGGGCGGCCTTGCGGGCGTCCTGCTCGGCCTCGGCGATGGCGCGGACCCCTTCGTGGCGGGCGCGCTGCCCGCATCGCTGCCTGCGGGCGACTACCGCCTCGCGGGCGAAATGCATGGCGACGTCTCGAAGGCGGTCTTCGCCTTCGCGCTCGGCACCTATCGCTTCACGCGCTATTCGGGCAGCGCACGCGAATGGCCGCGGCTCGTCCTGCCGAAGGGCGTCGACGGCGAAGAGGAGAGCCGCCTTGCCCGCGCGACCTTCCTCGCGCGCGACCTCATCAACACGCCGGCAGGCGACATGAGCCCCGCCGATCTCGCGGCGGCGGCGAAGGAAGTCGCTGCGGCGCATGAAGCTTCCTTCTCCGTGATCGAGGGCGTCGATCTCCTGACCGAAAACTATCCGATGGTCCACGCCGTCGGCCGCGCCGCCGCCGTCGCGCCGCGCCTCATCGACATGCGCTGGGGCAGGGAAGAGGCGCCGAAGGTCACGCTGGTCGGCAAGGGCGTCTGCTTCGACACGGGCGGCCTCGACCTCAAGCCGTCGAGCGCCATGCTGCTCATGAAGAAGGATATGGGCGGCGCCGCCTGCACGCTCGCGCTTGCCCAGGCTCTCATGGAAGCGAAGCTCGATATCCGCCTGCGTCTTCTGATCCCCGCCGTCGAGAACAGCGTCTCCGGCAATGCCTTCCGGCCGGGCGACATCCTGAAGAGCCGCAAGGGCCTCACCGTCGAGATCGGCAATACCGACGCGGAGGGCCGGCTCGTGCTGGCCGACGCGCTCGCGGAAGCCGACAGCGAGGCACCGGACCTCATCGTCGACATGGCGACGCTGACCGGCGCGGCGCGCACCGCGCTCGGTCCCGATCTCCCGCCCTTTTATACGGATGACGACGCGCTGGCCGACGAGATCGCGGCCTCCGCCGAGGCCATGTCCGATCCGCTCTGGCGCATGCCGCTGTGGAAGCCCTATGACGGCTGGCTCGAAAGCAAGATCGCGGATGTGAACCATGTTTCGGATGGACCCTTTGCCGGTTCCATAACCGCCGCGCTCTTCCTGCGCCGTTTCATCGAAAAGGCGCAGGCTCACGTGCATTTCGACATTTACGGCTGGGCGCCCAAGGCCAAGCCCGGCCGTCCCGTGGGCGGCGAGGCGCAGGGCATCCGCGCCCTCTACCATCTTCTGAAGCGCCGCTACGGCGCCTGAGGCTTGCCCCCGCGTAAACGCGAGCTAGACTGATCCGGGCCCGGAACGGAGGTGACGGGTGGGGATCATGGCAGCGCTGGGGGAGGCTATGCCGGATTTAGCATATGGGGGAGCTTCGGAGCTGAAGCCTGTGCAGGCTTTGTCTCTGTGGCACGACGTCGTCCTGCAATCGGTCCGCAATGACGGACCCGATCTTTCGTCGAGGCAACTGGCGATCATGTTCACCGTCTATCTCGACCCGCCGCCGCACACGGTTCGAGGCCTCGCCGCCGCGCTTGGCGTTTCGAAGCCCGCCATCACGCGGGCGCTCGACACGCTGGGCAGCCTCGATCTTCTGAAGCGGTCGCGCGACGAGGCCGACAGGCGCAATGTGCTCGTGTTGCGAACGGTGAAGGGCACGGGCTTCATGCAGGAATTCGCGGAACTGATCGTGCGTTCGTCTCGAGGTCTTGTTGCATGAGCCGCGAGCGCGGTCCGGATCATCGCCTTAACGCCTATCGCGACGATCTCGCGGCCGCGCATCTGCGTGGCGAGGTAGATGCCCCGCGCTTCGTGGAGGGCGCGGACCGGATCGTGCGCGCGCCCGTCCTGCCGCTGCTGCGCCGCCCGGAGCCCGCCGCGCCGATGGACACGCAGCTTCTCTACGGCGAGACGTTTCGCGTCTATGAAGAGAAGAACGGCTGGGCCTGGGGCCAGTCGCTGCTCGACGATTATGTCGGCTATGTCGAGGCGAAGGAACTCGTCGCGCGTCCCGCCGCGCCGACGCATACCGTGGCGGCGCTGCGCACCTTCATCTATCCCAAGCCCGACCTGAAGACGCGGCCCGCCATTCCGCTTTCCATGAACGCGAAACTCAAGATCGTCGGTGCGCGAGGCAATTTCAGCGAACTCGATACGGGCGGCTGGGTCTTCACCGCGCATCTGGCCGCGGCCGGCGCGCATGTCCGCGATTTCGTTGCCGTTGCCGAGGAGTTCACCGGCGTGCCCTATCTCTGGGGCGGCCGCGACAGTATGGGCCTCGATTGCTCCGGCCTCGTGCAGATGTCGCTGGAACGCGCCGGCATCGCCTCGCTCAGGGACACCGACATGCAGGAGGCGACGCTCGGCGAGGCGCTGCCCGAGCCCATCGACTTCACGAAACTCGCGCGCGGCGATCTTGTTTTCTGGAAGGGGCATGTCGGCATCATGGTGGATGCCGAGCGCATGATCCACGCCAATGCCCATCACATGCGCGTCGCCGTGGAGCGCCTCGACATCGCCATGTCGCGCATCGCGCGCTCGGAGGCGGGGCATGTGACGAGCATTAAAAGGCTTGTGAGAAGGTAGGGCGTTTCCGGATTTTCCTGGGGCCTCTCCATCGGGATCACCCTCCCCCTGTGGGAGGGTCTGAAAATCCGTCAGGATTTTTAGGGGAGGGGTTCTCCGCCATCGGCAGATGGCTCGCCTTCCGTTTCTCCCGCTCACCCCTCCCCGAAAAATTCGGCACTGCGTTTGAATTTTTCGACCCTCCCACAGGGGGAGGGTGGTCGAGATGGTGAGCTTCGGGGTTGGCTGGATGGCAGATCGACGCGAAGGTCGTCCATCAGCATGCTGAATTTGCCATCGGGATTACCCTCCCCCTGTGGGAGGGTCTGAAAATCCGTCAGGATTTTTAGGGGAGGGGTTCTCCGCCATCGGCGGATGGCTCGCCTTCCGTTTCTCCCGCTCACCCCTCCCCGAAAAATTCGGCACTGCGTTTGAATTTTTCGACCCTCCCGCAGGGGGAGGGTGGTCGAGATGGTGAGCTTCGGGGTTGGCTGGATGGCAGATCGACGCGAAGGTCGTCCATCAGCATGCTGGATTTGCCATCGGGATTACCCTCCCCCTGTGGGAGGGTCTGAAAATCCGTCAGGATTTTTAGGGGAGGGGTTCTCCGCCATCGGCGGATGGCTCGCCTTCCGTTTCTCCCGCTTACCCCTCCCCGAAAAATTCGGCACTACGTTTGAATTTTTCGACCCTCCCACAGGGGGAGGGTGGTCGAGATGGTGAGCTTCGGGGTTGGCTGGATGGCAGATCGACGCGAAGGTCGTCCATCAGCATGCTGAATTTGCCATCGGGATTACCCT
>Ga0208433_1000356_pt1 | contig 20753 bp, 28 predicted proteins | sample 3_EtaG_FD_184075 | JGI IMG/M metagenome (GOLD analysis project Ga0208433, IMG submission 184075) | Marine viral communities from the Subarctic Pacific Ocean - 3_ETSP_OMZ_AT15126 metaG (SPAdes) (version 2) | ecosystem: Environmental > Aquatic > Marine > Oceanic | place: Pacific Ocean | collected...
CCCGTGAGTATTGTGAGTTGTATGCGGCATGCAATCAACTGTTTGTGAGTTGTATGCGGCATGCAAGTGTTACGCTTGCAACCCACAACTAACCGAATGGGCCGCGCGCACAAAGGCAACCGGGCACAATAATGCCCGATACAAAAGACGATTTTTCAGGTACAATACTTGTATGAGCATGAAGAGAGACAACAACGAAACCCGCGCAATCGGCGCGGGGCTGTCAATCGGGCACGATAATGCCCGAGACTTTTCTGCTCAGTATGGTATTATTATAACAGTTGAGGGGCACTGAAGCCCCGACAGTCTCGGAAGGACACACAACATGACCTCTATTTTTCTCGCTACCGCTAACGACATGACCCTCGCATTCTCCAACATCGGGAGCGCGTTCACTTTCATCCTCGACAGTCACGCGGACCTTAACCCAGAAGGTGCCGCGCTGATGCTCGGCTCTGTCCCCGCGACCGTTAAGGCCGTGAAGGCGTCCTGCCGTCGCGTGCTGACTTTCACCGCTGCCGGAGCCGACGCAGCTTCTCGCGTTGCTAAAGCTCAGAGCACCCTTGACGGTGCCCTGTCCGCTTGTGCGCTCGTTGGCGTGGACCCCGATAACGTCGCGACCGTGGGCAACCTCCGGCACGCTCTAATCGAGGCTCAGGCCCTCGTTGATACTGATGAGGCGGCCGCCGTGCTTACCATCGAAGTCATGACCCTCCACAAGCGAGGGTACAAGAACAGCTAACTAATTGCAAGCCGCAAACAATCGAGCCCGGGAATGGTCCCGGGCTTTTTTGTATCTACTGTGAGTGCTTGCGTGTGCGTAGTAACTCACAGAGAACCTGGTGATTGCTGCGTGAGTTGATTGCGACACACAAAGAACTCACAATTGCTCACAAAAGATATTAACAAAAACTTGACAAGTGGTACCCCCCTCCCCCCCCCGGGGGCCCGAATGTATGTGCTACGCAAGCATATTGGGGATAAGATTCGCCTAAGTACATATTCAACGCGTGGGTAATTTTTTGGGACTTTTACCTTTTTTAGAACTTTAAAGCTAGTTATTAAGAGGAGCCATAGCATGCAGCAGATATACGAAGAGGAGAGTAAGATCTCAGAACAGTTCATTGAAAGGATGGTTGATAAGGTCATCGAGAAGCTAGGTGAGAAATTCGACGTCCTAGGAATTGGCTTAAGCGACATTGATCTTTCGATCGATTTCGTAGCAAGCTTACTGGCTGACGCAGATCCTGCTAGCATGGCTGGGTTGCAACGAGGAAGGCGAAACAGCGCTTCGATGTCGCGCGCTAATCATGCGCAAATTGCCAGTGAAGAGACATAGGATGGAACTCTTAAGCAACGCAGTAGTTATAGTCGGAGTCGCATCGGTGGGATTGCTTTGGGCATTTAGCCTAGGCGGAGCAATTGCAACAGTGTGGGAAACCCTATCCGAGCACGTGCATGCGCTAATTGATCGGATCGGATAGAGGAGCAAGGATGCGACGCGATGACGAACCCGCTTGTACACGCACTAGTCTTCTTGGCCGCGGTCCTAATCCCCGGCGGCTTGCTAGTATACTTTGGCTGGAGAGCTATCTCCCTTAAGGGGGAACCTAATCATACGGCTCAAAATCCGGGAAAAGAGGATATCCCAGACACCCCAAGGTCATCGCCCGAAGAGGCTCGCTTAGCATTCCAGAACATGTTCCCCAAAGACTCCCTTCGCGCGCGCAGCAGGAGAGACCGTTTGCAGCGCCTACGAGCATTCCGGCATAGAAATTCTAAAAAATAATTATAGACTTTTGTGTTTTGGCACATGAAGTGCATAATCCCACAACAACTTATTTAGGCTATGTGTCATACTGCTGCCTACTTATGTTTGTTATGCGCAACTATCTACGACAAAACAGTGATGTGACCGAAGCAACCTTCTGGGTTTGCTGTGCTATCATTACGGGCTCGGGCGCCTGGATACTACTTCATCTCTAATGCCTGTCCCCTTCTTTTCTCTGAACCGCGCCTTTGGCTATCTTCTAGGCTGCTCTGTACAGTCTGGCTCCAATCCCTGGGAAGGGTGGAGTATTCGACTCTGTGTCACCCTGTTGACATGGGAGTTCTGCGCAGGGGTGCGATTTACTAGAAGGGGAGATCGATCACATGACGTGACGTATAAATAAAATTTTTGCGAAACTTTTACTAATTACTCTGAGCATATTATGATCTGGGTTTCCTCTATACTTGTTATTCTTCCTCTCGGGCTTTTCCTGTGGGCAACCTATAAACTCTACTTGGCCCGAAGACAAGAAGCCGTTAACCTTACCTTATATTTAGGTATTGAAGAATTGCATGCTCGTACCCAAGCGGAGATTAAAAAAAATACCGGATTGGTTGAGAAAGCCAAATCTCTTTTTAGTGGACAAAAAAATTCTGAGTTTTCGGGCACGGAGCGGGCTGCGGGTTCTTTTGATGACCCGGGTATGCTGGCTACCGTTATCACTACTATCATCGCCAAGGACGGGAACATGCGTCTTAGTCTCGCTGACTTCGAGAAAGTAAATGACGGCGATTATGTTTCGGTATATATCGACACAGCTACACAAGATCTAATCCTTTCTCTTAAACACGATCTGGCGACGGTAGACTCTTATCTACTGGGCACTCATCGTAGCGCCGAGACAGACGACACTTACCATTGATAAAGATGAAAAAAGGCGATCTAGTCAAAGCCCATAGACACAATCTCATAGGAATAGTGGTTGAGGTTTTCGATGACCTGAATCCGGAACATCCATGGATCCGAGTGTTGTTTGTTAATCCGGAAGAAACGTATCGATGGTATAAATTCAGTGCACTGGCGATTGCAACAAAAAAAGACGAGGATCAAGCAGACCCTCGTCTTTTGGACACGCTTAGTGGGAGTCTATGAGTCGCGCCATAAATTATTTGAAGCAAACTTAAGAACTTCTTCCGCTGAATCTTCGTTGTATCCGTAATCATCCATAAGGGTGTGCACCATCGCATTGAATTTCTTCTGCTGTTTGGTGTCTCGGCTTTTAGACTTTGTCACAATACGCGAAATATCTCGTACGGATGCAACTAGCTTATTTTCAATTGCTTCTCGTAAGGGACCGTAGGAGCGCCAATCGATTGTTTCTTTTCGGCGCAGTTTAGCAAACATATAAGAGGTTATATCAGCACGAAAGTTATTTTTAGAAGACCCTTTAATACCAATTTGTTCCTCAATAGACTGCAAGAACTTTTCATCGGGCTCCATGTCTTCACTTGTCACTCGGTCCTTCACTTTGGTATTGTTAACATAAGCTTCGGCATGATCCAAGTAATTATTAAATAAGGACTCGGCTTGTTCATCATAAGCGCTTACAAAGGCTTTAGTAATTTCTTTCTCTAATATGGAGAGGTACTCCTCATGAAGGGTTTTTTGTAGAAACTGAAGATAATACTTTCGGTCGTCCGGACTGACGATTTGTTCTTTAACCTGCTTAATGAGAGTGTCCCGTATAGAAATAGGAGTAATCATATTCTTGGTTGAGTCCGCTAGAGCAGCATCAATTGCTTTCATGATAAACCGGGTGGAGATTCCCGTCATCCCTTCATCTAATGATTCTTCTCGTAGGTCTGCAATATCTACATTTTTTACAAGCCCTTTTTCAACGATCTCTTCTCCGTTGTAGATTTTCATTTTTGTAAGCGCATCTACCTTATTGGATGCCTTGAGTCTGGAAAGTACTGCAAACATTGCGGCGATCTCTAGGGTATGTGGCGCAAGATGATAATCATAGTCCGATCGGTCGATGAGCTTTTGGTAGATCTTGATCTCTTGTTCATATTCAAGACAGTAGGGGACGTTAACGCGTACGATGCGGTCGAGAATTGCTTCATTGGTGTGTTCCGACTTAAACTTGTTCCACTCTGCTTCGTTGCAGTGGGCCAAGATTACTCCATCAAAATAGATCATCGCCTGTTTGCCGGGAGAGGGGACATTTTTCTCCTGTGTTGCTGTTATCATTGTGTGAAGGAATTCGATCTCATTCTTAAAGACTTCTACGAATTCTACAATGCCGCGGTTGCCCACGTTAAATGCTCCATTTAAGCTCAGAGCCCGCGGGTCGTCCTCAGGGTAAAGATCTAGCTTCGAGATGTCCTCAGAACCGATGAGGAGGCTTGTATCCTGTGTGTTGGGATCCATCGGAGGAACGACGCCGAAGCCCTTTCGACCTCGAACTGAAAAGTTTGACTGTACGATAGGGAATTGAGTAAAGTCTCCATCGAATTCCTCAAGAAGTCGATGCCGGCAGACGGGACACAGATCTCCTTCAATCTTAATGTTATATTCTTTTTCGAATTCGTCTCGGAGGGAGCGAGGAATTAGATGGAGGGGTTCCTCGCGGATTGGACAACCACCCAGAACAAAAATTGGATCTGCTTGTTCTAGGGCACCTTTAATATGTTCTACAAGTGCCGACTTGCCCGCGCCTACAGGTCCCAGAAGCAGCAAAACTTGTCGGCTTTCTTCGCCCTTCATAGCAGCAGAATGCAGAAATCGCATTACCTTCTCTAAAGGACGTTCCATTCCGAAAAACTGAGATGAAAAATAATCATAGACTCTCACTGGTTCTGAGTTGAACAGCTTGTGGCAGCGGCGATCACTCTCGTCCAGGGTCTTCATTCCCTTGGAGAGGATTTCTTTATATAGTCTTTTGTGAGCTAGGACCGCAACAAGGGGGTCTTTCTCCAAGACTTTAAGATAGTCCTCCAAAACGCCTTGGAATTTTTCTTCCTTTTTGCTATCTTGGTGCTTTTTAATGCTGGTTAAAAATTTATTAGTTGTGGTCATATCAAAACTCCCATATTTCATTTTCCACGAATGAAATTAGTTTAATTTCATCACCCCATAGGGCTTTTATGTGCTCGAAAACCTTCGAAGCGTACTGAAGATCCAAATCTCTGCCGTCATGCTCATGGACTAGTGCTAGAACATTATTTTTTTCAATTTCATCGACGTAAACCACCGGGATTCGATTAAGACCGATATTGTTAATCATATCGTCCCTCACTGCTTCCCATCCTTGATTATCAGATATATCATCTATTGTAGTCGCTTTATGCTTCTTTTTAAAGGAGTAACTGAAGTAATTGTGATCATTCATGAATTTCTCATCTAAATAGAAACGTAAAAAGGATATGTCGTTGTGCACTTCGCGAATAGCGATCGCTTCTTCGAAGCCAACGTCATCAATAATCTTCTGAAATAACGTATACCCCAAGTGGTAAGGGTTAAGTTGACCTAAATGTGGACGTATGACTTGATTATGTAATTTAATGAAGGGAAGGTAGAGGCTGTCCGGGAGATTTAGCTCCTTTATGATCTTTTCATGGATGGTACATGCCCATCCTTCGTTCATTACCTTGGTAAGTGCTTGCGGTATAAAGTATTTGGAACTTTCCTCGACGATAAGTATAAGATTTCGTTCCCATTCTGCTAGATGTTTGCTGTGCTCTGCGATAAATTTGAGAATATTGTATTCGGGGCGGAGAGGCACCTTTCCTAACTTAGGTATATAAGAGGAATCCAGCGTCATTTTTAATTTTTCTAACTGTAATAGTTCATCTTGAGTCTTGTAAGTGATACCTGGCGCCCTCGGTACCTGATATTTGACCGAATGTGCGGCATCTAGGATAGCTTCTACCCTATCAATCCCAATCGAGGGGTCTTCGATCAATTTTCGAACGTATTTTGCCGATGATTTAAAGCTATCGATGATGTTATCCGGGTTGGTATCAGTAAACATACGGTTATTTTTAAAGAAATCGCTGTGTCCTACGCAGTGGGCCATTGTTAAGATATGAATATAGAGTGCATTTTCTCTCATCAGGTATGCAATACTAGGATTAGAGTTGATAATCATCTCATACGGAAGACCCGTTTGTCCCATATTGTATAAAGTGTGAGTTCTTTCATATTCTTTACCGTAAGACCAGTGCCGATAGTGGGTTGGGAGCCCTACGTACGCCATCGCACCCAACATTTCTTGATAATCAATGATTTCGTAGTCGATGGGGTGCCAATCTAAGCCAAAATCTTCGGCTATTTCACCGATTTTCTCGTCCCAATGCAATAAATCCGCTTCTTTCCACTCACTCATGAGGTGGACCCTCCGAATAGTTTACTAAATGCCCGCCAGATATGATCAGACTGACCTAACATTACTCTTTTAAGTTGATTGTCACACAATGGGTGCAATTTAGACCACAAATTATCTAATTCTTCATTTTTCCAAGCCGAAAAGTCACCCCACGGTGTCGCATCGAAGAGTCCATCGTTTGAATCGTCTTCCATTAGCCCCTGATAGTGCTCATTTATTTCGCAATAGGTTGTAAGTTGACTTAATTCTTTGATTTTTTGGAATAAATCTAAACATTTTTCATTATCGGCGGACCAATTTTCGCCATCACCGCAATAAAAGCTGTAAATATTCCAACTATTGGGGTGAAACTCCTTTTCAATGATGTCTAATTCCATATCGAGGGCACTTGATATTATCGTACCGCCCATTGTACCTACTTTAAAGAAATCTTGTTCACTAACACGCTTTGCATGGGTGGAATGGGCAATAAAAACTACCTCTACTTTGTCATATTTATGATTTAAGAACTGATATAATAGAAAGAAAAAGCTTCGCGCAAGGAATTTCCGCTCTTGAGACATGGAACCAGAGACATCCATAAGAAAAAAGATGACCGCGGAGCTGTTTTCCTTGACTTTGGGCTTGATATAGTGGTATTTCATGTCATCATGATGGAAAGGGAAGCGCTCGTCACTGTCAGGATCGTAAGTTCCGTTCTTTTCAGCCAGTTTTTGGCGTCTTATCTTACGTTTTAGTGTTTCTTTCTTAGAAAGACGCGGTCTGATGCCCTTAAAGCGATATCCCTTTCGTTTAATACTCTCATGAGAAATAAATCGGAACTGTTTCTTCTCTAGATCCGGTAATTCGAGGTCATTGAAGAGGTATTCAGCTAATTCTTCAAGAGAAATCTCTACATCGTAGTATTCGTCCCCCTTTTCGTTGCTAGCTTTGCCTTTACCCTGGTCTTTGCCCTTCTCAGCCCTCTTTTGACCAATTTTCTGACCTCTTTTGACCGTATGGTCGCCCCCGGAGCCAACTGTTTTGTTTTTTTCGTTGTTTCCGTAGACAAAGCGGTACTCTTTGATGCCCCGGACCGGGATTCGAATCTTTTTCTTTCCATTTTGCCCAATAATCGATTCTTCAGCGACCACATCTTTAATAGATTCTTTAATAGCCTTATCTATCTTCCGTTTGTGCCTAGCTCGGTCACTCGCGGCGCGATCTACTATAGATTTATGTTTACGGAAGACACTCATACACTAATTATCTTAAGCGGGCAACTATTAACCATTATAATTGATAAATATCTAAATGTCAAGTGTAAAAAGAGCAGTTGTTGTCCCTTCTTCTATTTATTGTATAATGGATAAAGATTTCTATAATGAAGCTTCTGCCACTAAATTAGGGTGGAATCCCACTTGGTTTGGAGAAAATCACTTTGACGATGGCTTAGTGGAAGCAATTCAGCGCTGGCAGCGTAAAAATAGCCTAAAAGCCGATGGATTATGCGGTCCGGGGACGTTTCGGCGCATTTGGACCGAACGTCAGGTCGAAATATCCGATTATAAGCCTCAAAGGTGCCCTTTAGGGGGTAAAGAACAAAAATATATCGTTCATAACGGCAAATTTCTTGAAATTGATTGGGATAAGGTCGTTTTATGGGATGAACCGGGCGGATTGAAGATAAATCCCGGCAAATACTACGATAATTCCGGAAAACCGGAGCGAAAACCACTAAATTTCGTAAATCACTGGGATGTGTGCCTTTCAGCGGAGTCTTGCGCGCGCATATTGAATAAAAGAGGCATTTCTGTGCACTTCTGTCTGGACAATGATGGTACAATTTACCAGATATTGGACACTCAGCACGGTGCATGGCACTGCTCGAACCGCTTAGGCAACCAAAATAGCATCGGAATTGAGATTTCTAACGCTTATTACCCCAAATATCAAGATTGGTACGTCAAAAACGGCTTTGGAGAGCGTCCTATTGTTCAAAATGCGACCGTTCACGGCAAAAAACTGCCGGATTTCACTGATTTTTACCCAATTCAGCTTGAAGCATTGAAAAAATTGTGGGCTGCACTGCATTTGGGGCTAAATATCCCCCTAGAATACCCGAAAATAGACGGTAAATTCTGCGAAACAGTGCATAAACCGAGCATTGAAGGCACATTTCGGGGCTTTAATAACCATTATAACTACACAAAAGGCAAAATAGACTGTGCTGGGCTTCTTTTGCCGGAGCTTCTAGGTGATGTAGAAGAGTCTCTGGGGCTAAAAAGTGGACCCTAAGATCACATTAAGGGATGAAATAAAGGCTGCTTTGTTAAAATTGCATCAAAAAATCGATTCACTTAAAGAAAAAGTGGACAAATTGTGCGAAAGTACCGAAGATTGCTCTCCTCCTATGATAAAATCTTGTTCTAAAGATGAAAAGTGAGTTAATGGAATTAATATCAACGCATTTTGTAAAAACACAAGACGTCGGGTATCATGGAAATCTTTTTGGTGGTGTAATGTTGGCGTGGTTGGATGAGGCTGCCGCGGCGTATGCAGCACAAGTTGCTGACACTCCTCGAATGGTGACGAAACACATCTCCGGGCTGACCTTTGAGAAGCCCTGTAGACCGGGTCAAATCATCAAGATATATGGAGAGGTGGCTAGGGTTGGCAAAACCTCTCTAACGCTCGCTATGGAGGCGAGAAGACACTCTGTGTACAACGGAACGCAGCGCGCGGTGGTGAGCACTGAAATGACGTTCGTCCGCATTGATGGCGATGGAGAAGCAATCCCCATCTCTGAAAAGGTAAGACAAAAATATAGAGATCCTAAAGACTTTACATAGCGGCACGGATCTTGCTTCCTAGTTACAATAGGAGGTATGTCGTTATGTTACGTACGATTTTGTTAGTATTATGCGCGTGTTTTGTCGCGTGTACACCCCCTTCGGGAGAGGAGGATAAGGGACTTAAAGATATAGGTCCCGATGACTGGGAAGAAACGGTGGATCTTTTTACTTTGCCAACCACCCATGATATGGATCCATGGGATGTGCTACCAGCTAGTCCCATTACTTGGAACACCTGCGCATGCGTAGAGGGCGATCACCCCTGTAATATTGAAACCAGGGACCATCATGGAGATCTATTCGGGCTCTATGCTCTTTATGGGCGACCAATTGTGCTGGACTTTTCAGCCGGCTGGTGTGGTCCTTGTCGGGCTGCAGCTGAGCACGCACAAGAGGTGCAAGATCAGTACCGGGATAGCGGCTTATTATATATCACAGTTTTGGTAGAGACAGCCACAGGAGAAGTTCCCACTCAAAAGGATATTAACGAATGGGCAGCCACATACGGCAATACTGATTCTTTGGTCATTGCTGGTAGCCGTTCTATGCTAGAGAGTGCCGGTGGGACATGGGCATTATCTGGGTGGCCGTCATTTTATTATATTGATCGTAATATGGTCTTGAGAGATATCGATAGAGGTTATAGTGCGCAAGAAGTTATCTATTCAATTGAGTGGTTATTAGCATTATAATACTATTTATAGTGTTATGAAGCTTATAATGGAAAACTGGCGGAAGTATCTGCACGAAGCTGAGTGTGTAACTGTAGGTTCTCTCATGAAAACCGTGGATCAAGCACAATCAGATGAAAAAGACGCAGAGGATACTGAGCGCCTCAAGGGCTGGGGCTGGGAGTTGGCTAAGAACATCGCCGGGCTTTTTCCCGGGGCTGGAGCTGCCATGTCAGCGGTCTCGGCGGCCGAAGTACTTTTAAAAGTAAAGGGTGAGATGGGCGAAAAAGGCGTGAGCTACGATCAGGTAGCCGACTATCCTGTTTTGGGTCATCTAAAAATTGATCCTGAGCTTATTAAGGTTCTAGAAGATGATCTTCTTAGGCAGCTCGATGAAATGTATGAAGAACAAGTATTGAGTAAAGTAAGTGGTGACACGTGCATCGACAAAATTCCCAATATTAATGATTTTATACGCAAGATGGTTGCTAAAGAGACCGAGATGCACGTTGTCATTGATGACAAATCCCCCAAAAAATGAAGCTCCTCCTTGAGAGTTGGCGCAAGTATCTTGCCGAGGGCGAAGCTGATCATTTCCCGTGGCTGAGGGAGATCCAAGCAACCGACGACTTAGAAGAAATCCAAGCCATCGTGGAATCTGATCGTTTTAAAAGGGTTGGCAGCGGTTCTTTCCGAAGGGTGTATCAGCCCATAAATGACCCTGAATATGTTATCAAAGTCATTAACGAGTATGATGACTACAAGATGCGAATGAACGAAGACGATTTTGACACCGCTAAAAGATATCCGTTCATTTTTCCCAAAGCATATGTACATTCCGATGATTTTTCTTGGATTGTGATGGAAAACACGCCTCCAATCACTTGGCCAAGTCAAATGCAGAGGGTTCTAGATAAATCTTTCCCCAAAGAGCAGGAGGCTTTATTAAAAGTCGCTGATGAATTGGGGGGGCAGTTTAACCCGGCAGACCCCTTTCACATTATGGGGCGGATTATGGACTCTTTCCGGGCTGGCCGCGAAGTTGCAGTCGACAAAGTATCTGATGACCCCAGCGACGCCGACAGAAAATCCCTAGAACTTCAAAAAATAATTGCTCCCGTTGCTGGTCCGGCATACCAAGAATTAAGTAAAGCAATGCACGAATTTGAGATAGATAAGTATGAGATTAATCGCGGCAACATTGGCCACGATGAGGACTACAACTTTAAGATTATTGATTCGTCCGTATTTAGCTCCGATCCAGAAAAAGGGGCATGGGAATGAAACTCCTACTTGAAAACTGGCGCAAGTATTTGACAGAAAACCAAGAAGTGGGTTCTTTTGGAGAATACCAGGTATTGCAGTCTAGTGAATCTAGTCCTTTCGGCGGCGACGTTATAATTTATTCTGTAATGGATCCCGAGGGGAAAACAATAGCTATGCTACAGGTAGTTCCTCACGAAGATGGTGTAAGGGTCAAATTTGCAAAAAAAGAATCAGACGCAGGTTTCTATATGACTGATTTCTATAAGTGGCTTCTTGATCATGTGGGGGTATTATATAGTGATCCCTCACAATCGCCGGCGGGCACCAAAATCTGGACAAGACTGCAACAAGATGATTCTGTAAATGTTGAAGAATATGATATGCCTGGAGGTATGATGGGCGGATGGAAGGCATCTAAGAAATGAAACTCCTACTTGAAAACTGGCGCAGATATTTAGCAGAAGAAGTCCAATATAGTGGCATTTTAAAGCTTAAGCCAACTCCAGAGATTATATCGCAGGCCAAAGCAGCCATGGCAGACCTACCACCTGAAGCAATCCCGCTGCCCGACAAAGCGCTTCATATAACCCTTATTCATCAGAATATATTAAAGCCATATAGGAAACAGCTTAAAGGTATGGCACTTCCTCCCGAACCAGAGGTGATACTCGCTCCCGGCTATGAAGAAAAGGCAGATGAGGCACTAGGTCGCAAATCTTGGGTGGTGCAGGTTGAAAACCAAGAAGACTTAAGAGAATACGTTAACGAGGTGATGGCATTAGTAAAAGGACCACCGGACCCAGAGCCAAACCGTATATTTCATATTACTTTAGCAAACCTCACCGGGGATTCCGGGGATTCAGTCAAATGAAGCTCTTACTTGAAAACTGGCGTGCTTTCTTAAGAAAGACTCGCGATGAGAAAAAACCCGAAGAAGAGGAAGAATCCGATGCCCCTTCTTCAGTGGTAACGGCTTTAATGAAGCGCGGCGGTCTCTCGCGGGAAGAAGCAGAAGAGATGGTAAAGCGCCAAATTGAATTAGAAGAGAATAACAGGAAGACCGGGACTCTGAATTCCGATTATCCCGGATATGTAGAGGTTTATAACCCTTACAGTAAAGATCAAAAAATTGCCCACGTGGGGGCCCCTGGCGATCAGGTTGAGATACTTGGCAGTTGGAGCGACAAAGGAATGAAGTGGCTAGAGGTTAGTATAAGCGGCACAAAAGGTTGGATCGGCGCCGAGGAACTTGATCAGGACTAAAAACTTCTTGACATCTTTTTTCACTCTGTTATACTGTAAATGAATGAAAAGGTATATTTATAATAATGAAACATATTTTAACAGAATGGCGCAAGTATATTACTGAAGAAGACAACCTCGAACAGAATCTCTATTCTTTCGATTTTGATAACACCCTTATACGTTATCACACGCTAGAAGATGGAGATGTGGAATATCTTGGTCCTCACGAAGAGAACATTGCTCTTTTAAAAGATTTAGCTGCCCAAGGAAACAAAGTTATCATTGTTACTTCTCGTAGCAAACTTAATCGCCCCAAGTACGATTGGGATCTCGCCCCCACCCCCGAAGAGGCAATTCAAGAATTTGGATTACCAGTTGAAGAGGTCCATTACACTTATGGAAATCTTAAGGCTGACAAACTTATGGAACTGGGCGTCACAAAGCACTGGGACGACGACGACGATGAGGTTGCCGCGGCGTGGGCGGCCGGTATTGAAGCTGTTGCCGTTCCTGTTGAGGGCGACGTCACCAATCAATTGCGCGATAAATGGAAAGATCATCTACAAGAAATTGATAAACACTCAACAAACAACTAATTAATTATACGCCGGAGATTATGATGACACACAACTTAACTGAACAAGAGCCATTAGACGAAGCCCTATTTGGCGGCGTTGGGGTAGTACTCCTTGGAAAGCTCTTTGTGATTTTGAGCAATAGATCCAATATAGAAAAAGTATTGGATGCCTTAAAAACGAGAGCGAAAGAATTACCTCCCGAGGTCATGACGCTGATTAGCGGGACCGAACGAGCGCTCGATATTATAGAAGAGAGCCTCCCACCCGCCGTTGACTCTCTAACAGATAAAAATGGAAAATGGAATCCGACCAATTGGGCGACGAATCTCTTTGTCACTATTTTATCCAAAGTTATTAAGAAAGATAAGGCTGAGGCACCAGCCGACGCCGGAGCCTCCACCACCGCCATCGCCGAACATACAGTGCTGAATCAAATTAGAAAATTGGTTATGGAAGAGCTTGAAGTAGTTTTAACTAACGAAGAGGCATCTGAGGTTTTTGGTATCAGTATGTCTGATTTACTCCAGGAGGAGGAAGAGGACGAACCCGGTTATGAAAAGCCTTTGGAGGCTGGATTGGCTGAAGAGGATGACTCTTTTTCTAAAGCCGGCAAAGAGATAGAGAAGAAGGGTACCGAGGGTGTTTTCACCGCTAAAGCCAAAAAGGCGGGAATGGGTGTTCAAGCCTACGCTGATAAGGTTCTTCAGAAAGGAAGCGATGCCAGTACGAAAACAAAACGACAGGCAGCTTTCGCGAAAGGAGCAGCTACGGTTGCCCGGGAAAATAAATAAAATGCCTGTTAATTATAATCAACTTAAAAATCTGGTGCTACAAGAACTAGGTGGAGACGGTCCCGGAGGAATGATGGGTCCATCTGCTCCAGCGGGCGTGCCGCACCGAATGCCGGCAGGACAAAATACTGACCAAGAGCACGAGATGGGCGACCCCGAAGCCAACGAAAAATATGCTATTGCACTGACTGCGCGAGAAGCCACGGAGGCACTAGTAGAAACTCTGGATCAACCAATATATGATGGGGCGTATGAGCATGCATTTAAAGCGTCGGCTTGTTTAAGACGAGTGCTCAATGAGCTTGTTAACGTCGGCGCTCATCCGATGCCAGTGCAACATGTTGTTGCGGCACCCAAAGATCAGCAGAAATATACTGCTGGGTCGAACATGGGTGATTATTTTGCTGGTGTTGGAGGATATGGGGACACGGGCGGAGGCATGATGGAGGAAGGGCTAAACGATCCTGAAGTTCAAAAAGCAATTCAAGCATATGAGGTCTTAGATGAAGAGCAGGTCGAGCTTTTTAAAGCTTATTTTACCGGTGATGCAAAGACTGAACGAGAAGGAGCGGTATAATGAAGATTTCTAGAAACCAATTACTAGCATTAATCAGCGAAGTGGTCAGAGAATCTCACTCTGTTCTTTTCGAAGCACCGGATGGCGTTGTCGTGGGACAACAGCAAACTGGAGACTACACCAAGGATCCGGATAGTTATGGAAGCGATATAGCGAAGAAGCAGCTTTTTCATATGGGCGCACAAGCACAGCAGCTTCATGATATGGTGTCCACCGATGATAATCTAGATCCACAGATTCAGAAGGAAATTGCCGATGCTGCGGAATCATTAGAGAAAGCATTCAAGGCAATTATTTATGATAAGCAAAACCCGAAGGGCAGATAATGTGGGACTGGGCACACTTTAAGAATGAGGGCTGGCTAGCCCATACACGACGATCGGCAAAATTCTCAGGACTTTTGCTCCTCTCTGGACTTGCAATGATCTTGCATATGATTGTCCCCTTTTGGCAACAACCACGCTGGCTCTCGGCCTTGGGAATTGCTAAGGCATTGCAAGCCGGAATGGAGTCACGCAAGGAGTAATATGAATGAGGAAAATTGTCCGGTTAGTTTATATCCTGACAGTTTTTATTCTTATTGATCTTACTGCTACAATTTATTGGGTTGCCAATGATCTAGGTCACGAGGCCAACCCCATAATGGCTTTCTTTTTAAAGATCTCACCACTCTTATTTGTAATAGCGAAACTTGGCTTCAGCGCCGTTGGGATTTGGATCCTTTATTTTTTTAGAAAACGATTCACCAGAACAATTTTTAAGGTCCTTTTGGGCTTAAACCTGGTTTATATCTCCATATTTGTATACCATCTTTGGGGATTGCTGTTTCTTCTACTGGCAACTAATTAATATTAATGCATAAGTGTACAAACAACTCAATCGGGAATGTATATCATCTCGAACAATTCGTAAGTGAGTTCTTTCCTTACTCGCAGGAGAAGCTCGGATTTGATCAGCCAGTCGATATTCGTTTTGAAAGTGACCCAGACAACGCCGGGGTTATGTTAGGCAAAACGGCTTATTATGATCCCTCTGCTATGGAAATAGCTTTATATGTTGATGGTCGTCACCCGAAAGATGTGATGAGGTCATTATCTCATGAACTCGTACACCACGCACAAAACTGTCGGGGTGATTTTACGGCGGCAGATGAGACCGGGGCTGGCTATGCACAGGAGGATCCACATCTTCGTAAAATGGAGAGAGAGGCATATACTAAAGGTAATTTGATCTTTAGGGACTTCGAGGATCTAATTAAGACAGGAAAAATTAACATCGAGATAGACTTCTCGAATTCAGGAGAACCTAAAATGTCATTAAAAGAGTGGAAAAACAACGAGATCAACACCAAGTTGATGAAGAAATGGGGATTTCTCAAAGAAAGCAAAGAAGACGAGGGGGGCTCTGGTGACGAACATTATCAGTTTGACAAGAAAGAGCGCGAAGACGAACTCGAAGAGGGTTGCGGCGATGTAAGTTACCGGGCCGAGGACGGCAAGGAGGATGAAGAACTTGAAGAAGTTTTTGGTTTGGGAAAGAGCGCTGATGAAAAGCGTAAAGAATTAGCTGATCGTCCGGAGTTTTCTGCCGGAGGACCACAGGAGGATGATCCGGGAGTCGATCCGCCGACGGCATGGGCGCTGCAAAAAGCGAAAGCTGATAAGCTTCCAAAAGACACGCGAACTAGGCGCCCTGCGCGAAGGTTCAATACAGGTGGATCTGCTGCGGGGTCAAGAAATGTGTTTTCTATGGGTGAAAACAAGAAAATCTCTGTTAAAGAAGCAAAAGAAATTACTCGACGCATTATCGAGCGTATTAGAAAGGAAAATTCATAATGTCAGCAATATTAAAAAGGCGCCGTAGAGAGCGCGCTGCAGCACTAAAGGCTGAGGAAGACGCGGCAACAGAGGATTCGTCCCCAGTACAGACCGCGGATGAGCCTGTTGAGGCGGACGAAAGTCCAGCTGTGGCAGAAGAATCAACGAAAACAACACCTGTCGAGGTTATCGCACCTAGTCATGACGGTGAGAAGATGGAGAATGAATAATGGTAGCACCATGGGTAAAAAGGCGCCGTAAGGCAGAAGCAGAGGCTAAAGCAGCCGACGCGGCGGAGAGTGCCGCGGCACAACAATTGGCTGCGGACGCTGCAGCAGCGGCAGAGGCTGCAGAAGCTAAAAAGGCCGCAGAAGCTAAAAAGGCTGCAGACGCCAAAAAGGCTGCAGAAGCTAAAAAGGCTGCAACTTCTAAGAAAGCCGCGGCCAAGACTACGAAAGTATCTACGGCGAAGAAAAAAACTGTTTCTGAGGATTAGGTAATGGATCTTCGTCGCATGACTCGCGAGTTTCTGCTTGGCGAAACAAAAACACCGAGTATAGGTAGCTATATTCAATCAATATCTGAGGTTTTAAGTTCCATCACTCCCAGAAGTAAACGGGACTCTATGCGCCTTGAGACAGCACGCGCCAATTTAAGAGAAGTAAAGCGTCACACACGACGGTTACAAGAACGAGTTACTGTTCTTGAGGAGCAGGTTCAAGTTCTAGAAGAATCTAAGGAGCAGTAGCCCCAATATGTCTCTTTTAGAAGAAGGCAAAGCCAACACACATCTTACACATCTTGAAGAACTAGTTCTCACTCAAGGTCCAAAGGGCTATGATATGGCCAGGGCTTTTCTGTTAGAATTGTTAGAAACCCTTAAGGGAAATTCTAGGTCTCACGTTCAAACCTCTGTTAAGTGGGATGGGGCCCCAGCTATATTTGCTGGAATCAATCCTGAAAATGGCAGCTTCTTTGTTGGCACCAAGTCTATCTTTAACAAGGTTCCTAAGATTAATTACACCCCTCAGGATATTATTAATAATCACGGGCATGCACCGGGGCTTGTTGATAAACTAACAAAAGCATTGGAATATTTGCCTTCTCTCGGGATCAAGAACATCCTGCAGGGCGACTTCATGTTTGATGACGAGATGCTTGAGGTTACCGAGATTGACGGTGAACCCCATTATCGGTTTAAACCCAATACGATTGTTTATGCTGTTCCGGTTGATTCTGATTTGGGAAGAGAAATAGGCAAATCTAAATTTGGTATTGTTTTTCATACAACCTATGACAGTCTTGATGGCGGTGCCAGTTTCGGAGCAGATGTTAGCGGGCTAAGGCGAGTTCCGGGGATCTGGTTCGATGATGCGTTTTTTACCGACGATACTGGAACTGTCACTCTCACTGCCGGGGAAGAAGAACGCGTAGTTAATTTAGTCGCGGAGGCGGACCAAATCAATAAGAAAATAAATTATAACGATTTACCTTCTGATCTACTAAACATCTATATCAATAGCGAGATTAGGTCTGGAGAATTCCTTGAAAGCCCAGAGCGCTCCCTCCAAGGATTCTTAAAATGGTACTCCGATAAACTTGAGAAAAGAATAGATAAATTAAAGAGCGAACAAGGTAAAATGCGAGCCTTGAATAAAGGAGAAGAGGATCTTCAGACCTTTAAAAGCAGAGAAGAAGATATGCTAAATCTCTTTAGGGTATCGCGGCTGCTCTTTGAAGCTAAAAATATATTCATTGCCAAATATAACAATGCCGTCTACAATACTAAACATTTTATCGACGATGGATCGGGTGATCTGGTGGCTACCAACCCTGAGGGGTATGTGGCTGTTGATCACGAAGGTAACGGAGTCAAGTTTGTGGACAGGCTTGAGTTCAGTCGCGCAAATTTCATGATGGACAAAGGGTTCAAGAAAGACGTTAATGAATCACGGATTCTTGAGGTTTTCTGGGGCGGTAGTGGATATTCAGTAAAGATGTCTCTGAGGGAGTGGTATCAAAAACTCCCGAAGACAACAAAAACTAATGAAGCCCTTTTTAAAAAATTGGCATCTGGTATTCCCATCACCTCTCTCATACTAGACGGAAGTAAAGTTAAGGAATCTATCTCTGAAGCCGTTAACTGGGGGATGGGTGTCCTCACTGAGGAGTCAGGGAAAAATATAGCGCTCTTTCCGGGCAAGTTTAAGCCCCCGCATGGTGGGCACTTTAATGTGGCCAAACAGATCATTGATAATCCGGAGGTGGACAAATTAATTATTTGGGTTTCTCCCAGAACTCACGAAGGAATCACAGCCGATCAGGCAGCCACAATTTGGGAGTATTACGCCAAACAACTGCCAGAAGGGGTAGAAATTCGTATAGCTGATATTACGCCCGTACGGTCAGTGTATGAATATATCGAGGACGAGGCTCAGGCAGGTGATGATCTACATTTAGTTTTAGGCGAAAAAGACATATCTGGTGGCAGATTTAAGTCTGCTGCCAGCCGTAGAGCCGATGTGGGAGTTACCGAAGTTCCTATTCCGCCCCAGATGGGGGGCATTAGTGCTACGCAAATGCGCAAGGCACTTGCGAGTGACGATATCCAAGGCTTCAAAGACGGTTTGCCATTGGGCTTAAGCTCTACAGATATTAATGATATAATATCGATATTGGGCGGCTCATTGGATGAGATCAGCAGCGGAGCAGGAGGGAGTGTCTCTGGCTTTGCGGGACGCTATCCTGATGTAGCGGGATCCGAGGAAGAAAAGGATCGACACCCGAAGGATTTTATAGGTGAGATTAGCTCTATGTCCGGTGGGGATGTTCAAGGCGGCATGATTGGGACGGGCAGCAAAAAGGGTCCATGGCACGGATTCAATGCAGCTGCTTTTAACAAACGACAAAAGAAAGACTCCACGCTTCAAGGAACAGAAGAACTTCTTGGGCAAGAAGATGAGATAGTTAACGAAGTAGTGGACTATTTAATAGGAATCACGGTGGGATAAGTATGATTGATCGAAAAGAATTTACTGACGAACTACAATTGCGTGAAACGGTGCGAAAAGCAATTAAGGTTATAAAAAATAAAAAGTCGCAGGGTCGGTTAAGCACTCTTAAAGAAGAGCTTCGGCTCCGGGGGGTAATCAAAGACATGCTGCACGAAGCCCAAGCCGCCGTTGCGTCTGTTGCCAAGCATGCCAGTACTGGTATTAATGCTCTTGAGGATCTTCTTAAGAATTCCAATGTACTTTTCGTATTAGAGACCGGGTATAAATCCCTCACAACCGATAAAAACCAACGGGACTCATACCGCTCACATATTCTTGCGGCGGTTAAAAAATCCCTAGCCCCAGAGTCCTTACGCAAAAATGCAGGTGAGGATGTAGAAATCTCTGAGGCGATTGACATCTCCGTGAGCGACAAGCCGGAGGATGATCCGGACTTCATTAACGTTGAAGATGAGGAAGAGGTTGAGGTTGACGAAAAGGATGAGTTTGGTCTCGACGGTGAAGACCTCACTGGACGTAACAGAGCCTTTACTGATTTCGGCAATATTGAAAAAGATATCCTTACTGCATATGATAATCTTGATAACCCCGAAGACATCAGATTATTTGAGGAATATTTAATTAAGAATCTGGCATTATACTTTGATAAGTATGAGACTGAGCTCGATGCCAATGTTGCTGAGCCAGCCGAAGCTGATGCAGCTGAACTTGATGCCGACGTAGAGAGCGGGGAAGAAGATTTAGATGACTCTGCTTCTCCTACTTTTGAACTGGAAGAGGTCGTGTCCCATCTAGACATTGACGATATTCTTAAAAATCTATTATTATAGTACTTTATGACAAACCCGAATAGCAAGGGTTTCTGCAATGATATATCCCTCTCAAGAAAGCTGAGAGACCGAGGAAAATCTAACGAAGCATTCGAAGTAATGCTGTCTGCACTAACCCTAGAAGAAATTATAGGTCTTAAACTAGAATGCTCCAGCCGATTAGCTGGAGGTAAGATGTACGGCTTTAACTTATGGTCGAATATTGTTGACATTACAAAGGAAGCACTATATAATGCGGTAATTAGCGTTGCCAAAACCAATAAAGAGGCTACTAGAATATTAGGTATTAATGATGATACCTTTAAAAAGCTAAAGAGGAAATATAAGATAAGAGAAGAATACGACATAAAGTAATGATAACTTATTATCAGGTCTTTGTCAACAACTAAATGGGGGTGGATCTGGTTTCGACGGGGATTAAAACCTGCAATGGTAGTTCTCGGACCACGGTTCGATTCCGTGCACCTCCACCATTTAATTTTAAGGAGATATAATACAATGAAAAAAATGAAATTATGGGAGCCATGGTTTTTCGAAAACAGTAAATTACCGGTATGGCTCTCGAAGATTGCGCCGATTGAAGTGTGGGCGTTTAGTTTTGCATTCTGGGTTTGGTGCCGGGGCGAAATGAGCGATAGAACCAGACGCCATGAAACAGTACATTATCAGCAGCAACTGGAAATGCTATTTGTTGGACAATGGATATGTTATGGAATTTGCTGGCTTATTGGCTTTGCAAAGTACCGAGATGGTAGCAAAGCATATCGTCAGAATCCCTTTGAACAAGAAGCTTATGAGATAGATGATTTCGAAGATGGGCTTGTAACACGCAAGCGCTATGGGTGGACAAAATATAAAATTTAGTTGACATATACAAATATATTATATATTATTATATTTACTATAGATGTATAAGATCTTAGTTCTCTTAATATTACTATGTTCTTGCTCTAATAATTTAACTGAAGA
>Ga0208433_1000367_pt1 | contig 20385 bp, 22 predicted proteins | sample 3_EtaG_FD_184075 | JGI IMG/M metagenome (GOLD analysis project Ga0208433, IMG submission 184075) | Marine viral communities from the Subarctic Pacific Ocean - 3_ETSP_OMZ_AT15126 metaG (SPAdes) (version 2) | ecosystem: Environmental > Aquatic > Marine > Oceanic | place: Pacific Ocean | collected...
GTTTCAACAAGCTCAAATGCTCACGCCGCTTCGCAACACGATATGACAAAACCGCCGCAAGCTACCTCGGCTTCATTCAAATAGTTGCTGCTCGCCTCTGGGTCAGAAGTTTGTCAACATGACCTAGGCTCGGAACTTCCTATCTGCTGGACAGTTTAAGTCTCGCAAGAGCGCACCGTATCCGGAAGAGGTTGCATGGAATGCGCCGCCACAAGATGGCGGTTTTCGCGAACGACCACATTGGGTTGGTGATCAATTTCTTCGGTGTTTACGAAAAAGACCAGCTCAAGTGTCTGTTTGATTTCCTCGCTCCGCTCTCCTCCAGGTTCAAGGCCGGATGTGTGCTCGACATAGGCGCGAATATCGGAAATCACGCCCTCTATTTCTCGGAAATATTCGGTCGTGTCCTGGCATTTGAGCCTCATCCCCACACCTACAAGTTGCTGGAGCTGAATGCCACGTTCAAGAAGAACGTCGAGACCTTGCCGATTGGACTGGGCGCTTCTGGCGAACGCGCCAGGATTGCCGAAAACCCGCTCAATCTCGGGGGGTCGAGAATCTCGGATCGGGATGAAGACGGCATCTCTGTCTTCGATATTGAGGTCCGGCGTCTGGATGATGTTGTTCGCGATGTCGCTTCTGTAGAGATGATAAAATTAGATGTAGAAGGGCGCGAGCTGGACGTCCTGCAAGGCGCATGGGAGACGATAGACAGGCATCAGCCGGTAATAATATTTGAACAACTGAAGGATGAGTTTCGCGAAAACTCGACGCCGGTTATCGATGCGCTGAAGGAAAGAGGGTACAAGTGCTGCTGGATGGAGAAGCGGTTCAACTTTTCCGCCTCGTTTTTGCGGCGTTCCTTGTACGTGTTTGAGGTTCTTTTCGGCCGGGAGTACTTCGTGTTGACGGCGGATCGGATTCCGCCAAGATTTCACTTCATGATTATTGCGATACCGCCGCGCTATGTGGATCAGCTTATGCGCGGCTAGATTGCTCGCATGGCATGGCTGATCGCCCGCCTCGCACCGCTCGCATCAACGACCGCAAACGTAAAATTTTTCTCCTCCTTTCAATATCCGCCCGTCTTCGGCTTTGACATCGGTATTATATGTTGATATCAACACAACATCCCGAACGAGATAACTCGCGAAGAAGAGGGCGGAATGGCGCAGAACAAGGTTGTTTCCCGCGAGGAATGGCTCGTGGCGCGCAAGGCGCTCGTCGAGAAGGAGAAGGCGGAAACGCATCTCCGGGACGAGGTGGCGGCCGCGCGCGCGGCGCTTCCCTGGGTGAAGGTCGACAAGGACTACATCTTTGAAACGCGCGATGGTCCCAAAACGCTCGCCGATCTTTTCGGCGGCCGCAGCCAGCTCATCGTCTATCACTTCATGCTGGGGCCGGGCTGGAAAGCGGGTTGCCCCGGTTGCTCCTTCCTCTGCGACCATTTCGACGGCACACTTCCACATCTCAACAATCATGACATGACACTTGTCGCCGTCTCGCGCGCGCCGCTTGCCGAAATCGAACGCTACAAGAAGCGCATGGGCTGGAAGTTCCCCTGGGTCTCGTCGAACGGCAGCGACTTCAACTACGACTACCACGTGTCCTTCACGCCGGAAGAACTCGCAAGCGGCAAGGTCTTCTACAATTTCCGGGAGACGGATACGTCGAATGCGCATGACGAGCTTCCCGGTCTCAGTGCTTTCTATCGCAACGAGGCGGGCGAAATCTTCCATACCTATTCGGTCTATGCGCGCGGGCCTGAACCTTTGATCGGCACCTACATGCTACTCGACATGGCGCCGCTCGGCCGCAACGAGAAGGGTGCGATGAACTGGATGCGCCGGCACGATGAATATGACGAGCAGCAGGCAACCCGCCGCGAAAGCGCAGCGGAGTAGCGGTTTCACGGCGAGCCACGTGGCTTGGCATAGTGCGAAATAAGGAGAAGTCAGATGGCCGAACCCAACAGGTTTCGCTGGTACGAACTCATGACGAGCGACACCGAAGCGGCAGGCGACTTCTATCGCCACGTCGTCGGCTGGAATCTCGATCCCATGGGCGAAGGCGCCGATGCCTATACGCGCTTCCTCGTCGGCGATGCCGGCATCGGCGGCATGATGGCCATTCCCGAGGAGGAGTGCGATCGAGCGAAGCCCGGCTGGATCGGCTATGTCGCCGTCGACGATGTCGATGATTATGCTGAGCGTGTGACGCGCGCCGGCGGTGCGGTGCTCCGCGCGCCCGCTGACATCCCGGACATTCTGCGCTTCGCCGTCGTCGCGGACCCCGCCGGCGCACCCTTCGTCATCTTCCGCGGCAAGGGCGGCGACATGCCCGAACTTGCAGCCGGTACGCAAGGCACCGTCGGCTGGCACGAGCTCTATGGCGGTCCTGTCGACCTGTCCTTCCCCTTCTATTCGGGTCTTTTCGGCTGGACGAAGGATGAGGCGATGCCCATGGGAGAGCAGGGCGTCTACCAGCTCTTCGCCGCGGGCGGAGATGCTGTGGGCGCCATGATGAAGATGGAGAACGGCGGTCCCGGCCCGATGTGGAACTTCTACTTCTGCGTCGACGACATCGACGCCGCCGTCGCGCGCATCGGGAAAAAAGGCGGCCGCATCGTGATGGGCCCGCATCAGGTGCCGGGCGACGCCTGGATCGTCCAGGCGCTCGATCCGCAAGGAGCCTCGTTCGCGCTTGTCGGCGCCCGCGCCTGAACTACTTCGCCGCGCGTACCAGCACTTCGCCGATCTGAACGGCGTTGAGCGCCGCACCTTTCAGAAGCTGGTCGCCCGCGACGAACATCGCGATCGACCGTCCGGAAGGATCGGAAATGTCCTGGCGGATGCGGCCGACGAGAATGTCGTCCTGCCCCGACGCGTCCTTGGGCATCGGAAAATAGTTTTCCGCACGATCGTCGACGATCTTGATGCCCGGCGCGCCGGAAAGGATTTCGCGCACTTCCTGCGGCGTGATCGGCCGCTCGCATTCGAAGTCGAGCGCTTCGGAATGCGCGCGCAACACCGGCACGCGCACGCAGGTCGCCGTCACGCGAATATCCGGATCGGCGAAAATCTTCTTCGTTTCCTTCACCATCTTCAGTTCTTCCTCGTTGTAGCCCGTTTCCGGGTCCACATTCGAATTGTGGCTGAACACGTTGAAGGGGTAGGGGTGCGGAATGATCTTCTGCTCGAAGGGTTCGCCCGAAAGGAAGGCGCGCGTCGCTTGCTCCAGTTCTTCCATCGCCGCCGCGCCCGCGCCAGACGCCGCCTGATAGGTCGCCGCCACCAGCCGCTTCACCGGGTTCACCTTGTGGATCGGCCAGAGCGGCGTGATCGCGATGATGGTCGAGCAGTTCGGATTGGCGATAATGCCCTTGTGGTCGAACGCGGCCTCCGGATTGATTTCCGGAATGACCAGCGGCACGTCGGGGTCCATGCGGAAAGCCGACGAATTGTCGATCATCACCGCGCCCGCCGCCTTCACGGCTCCCGCGAACTTCCGTGAAATGCCGCCGCCCGCCGAGAAGAAGGCGATATCGACGCCCTTGAAGCTGTCCTCGGTCAGCTCCTCGACGCGGATGTCATTGCCCCTGAATTTCATGGTCTTGCCGGCCGAGCGCGCGCTGGCCAGCAGCTTCAGTTCCTTCGCCGGGAAGTTGCGTTCCTCGATGCAGCGGATCATCTCGACGCCCACGGCGCCGGTCGCGCCCGCAATGGCGACGACGGGATTGGCATTCATTTTCGGTACTCCGGACCGGGCTCTTGAATCCATGAACGGAGAGCCCGCTTGTTGCGCCGTGCCTATAACAGCGGCGCGGGGTCCCGGCAAGGGGCTGGCCTGTCGCCTCTCACCCCTGCCGGAAACCGTCCACGATCTCGGAAATCCGCTTGAAGAAATGCAGCCCCTGCCGGATTTCCTCGTCGCTCATATGGTCGACGATCCGCTGCACATAGGCCTCGCCGCCGGCGATCATGGCGACGCGGGACGTGGAGGTCGGCGGCAAGCTCATCGGGGAAGGGGAGTAGGTAGCTCTCTTTTACGCCGCCGCCAATCACGATCCAGCCATGTTCCCGAACCCGCATGTCTTCGACATCACACGTCCGAACCTCAACAAGCAGCTGATCTTCGGCGTTGGCATCCATCATTGTCTTGGCTCCGCCCTTGCGCGCATGGAGGGGAGGGCGCTCATCGAGTCCCTGCTCGACCGGATGGCCGGCATCTCCCTCGGACACGAAGCGCCGGCGCGGCAACGCGCCAGCCTTCTCAACCACGCCTTCGACCGGCTCACGCTCCGCTTCGAACGGCGTATGAAGGGAGCGGACGAATGAGCAGCCCCCGGGAAATCGAAAATCGCGAGATCGAGCAAAATCTCGAAGCAACATGGAATTCCTTCATCCGGAGATCGTCATCGAGTTCTATGGGCCGTTCGTCATCCCCTATGCCGCCATCTATCACGGGCACGAGAAGTGCAGGGGCTTTTTCGAGCGTGTGCTTTCCTCGGTCGAGGTGCACCGGTTCGACGCCGAGGAGTTCATCGCCGAACGGGTCAAGGTGGCCGTCACCGGCCATCTGACCCTCACGGCCTTGTCCACCGGCGGCGCCATCGATTCCGATTTCGTGCATGTCATTACCCTGAAGGACGGGAAATGGCTGCGCTTTCGCGATTTCATGAACACCGCCGTCGCCGCTTTCTCGGGAGCATCGGAAGGGGTACTCTCCCGGGTGGATTAGTGACCGGGATGGAAAGATGCGGAAGAAAGCGGAACTGGCTGTCCTCCTCGCGGGCCTGCTGGCGGCGGCGCAGCCGGCGGGCGCCGACGCGATTGGCGATAACAATATCTGCTATTCGAAATTCGCCACTGCCGACTACAGGGGCGCGATCGATTATTGCACTAGCGCCATCGATTCCGGCGAGCTTTCGGATCCGGACCTGATCGCGGCCTTGATCAATCGCGGCGTCGCCTACAAATCGATCGGCGAATATGAAAGCGCCGTCGCGGATTACACGCGCGCGCTGCGCATCGCACCGAACGATGCGCTCCTCTACCAGAACCGCGCCAACGCGCGCCGGGAGATGGGCGACTACGACGCCGCCCTCGACGACATCCAGAAGTCGATAGACCTCGATCCGAAAAGCGCCGGCGCCTGGTATGTGCGCGGCGCCATCGCCGAGGCGCGCAGCAATGCGGGTAATGCCCGGAAATATTATATGACGGCGCTCGGCCTCGATCCGGACAACAAGGTATACCGCGAAAAAGTTTTGGGGAACGGCAACCGATGACGACGCAGCTCGACGTCGCGGCGACGGTCCGCGAGGCTTACAGCGGTGCCTGGAGCCATTTGAACGAGATGGTGCGTCTCATCTGGCTTCCGGGTTCGCTCTACCTCGCCTTGTCCATCGCCAGTGTCTTCGTCGATGTCGAGGAGGACCGCGCGCTCGCGGTTGTGCTCAATCTCGCCTCGCTCTTCCTCTGGCCGATCATCGCCGTCATCTGGCATCGCTTCATCCTGATCGGCGATGCGCCGCCCGGCCGGTTCCACCTCGCCTTCGGCCGCCGCGAAGCGCGTTATCTCGTCGTCTCCGTCTTTCTCACGCTGCTCTTCGTGCCGGGCTTCGTTCTCGGCGCGACGCCCGCCTTCATGCCGGCCAACATGACGGCCTCGCTGCTCAGCTTCTTCGGCGCGCTGCTCGTCATGGTCGCGATCTATTTCATGGTGCGGCTTTCGCTTCTCCTTCCCGCCGTGTCGGTCGGCGATCCGGTGAATCCGCGTCTCGTTCTGGAGTGCACGAGGGGAAATTTCTGGCGTCTCGTGCTCGTCTTTGCCTCCGTGGTCCTGCCCATGATGCTGGTGGCGGTTGGCGTCGGCTCGCTTCTCGATGGCGGCCCGGTCATGAGCGTCGTCGCGGTCGGCATCCTGAGCCTCGTGCTCATCTTCTTTGCGGTCGTGAATATTGCGGTTCTCTCCGTGGCCTACCGCGAGTTGATAGGCCCGCCCGGCACCCAGGCCCCCGATTCCGGCGATTACTGATCCATTATCCGAGGTTGCCCCCCGTCTCTGTCCAGCTAGAGTAAAAGCACCGTTCCGGGAAGGAGCGCGGCCGATTCTTTTGGGGGGGATCACACATGAGGAAGCTGCCGGTCATTCGCTCCGTGAGCGAAGTATTCTCGGGCGTCACACGGCATTATTTCCAGCTCGTCGGCGCTGCCTGGCCCGCGCTCGTCTTCGTCGCCGTCGGGCTTGGGCTCTACGGTTGGGCCTATTACGAGTCCGGTGCCTTCGAAGTCTTTGCGATGATCCAGCAAGGGCAATCCATGGACGAGATCGCGGCCGCGATGGAAGCTGCCGACCGTGGAGCCATCGGACCTGCCTATTTCGCGGGCTTCCTTATCATGTTCCTCGCAAGCGCCGTCGCCGCCGTGCGCTGGCACCGTTTCGTGCTGATGGGCGAGGGCAACGGCGTGCTCGTCCGCGCCGAGGACGGACGCTACATCTGGACCTTCATCAAGGTCATGTTGCTCTACTTCGTTGCGATCGTCGCGCTTGCACTCGTCTTTGTGGGAATAGCGGGCATCGCCGGAGCCTCCTCCGACGCGGGCAATTCCGGCTTGACCAGCATCCTCATGCTGATCTTCGGCATCGGCATCGTAGCCGCCTATCTGCTGGTTCTCGGTATCCTGCTGCGCCTGATGCTTGCCCTGCCGGACGCTGCCATCGGTCAGCCCGGCAAGGTCATCGGAGTTTTCTCGGCCTCGCAGGGCAATACCTGGCGCATGGTCGGCTACGGGCTCCTGATCGGCCTCATCTACACGGTGATCTTGTTCGGCCTGGTGCTGATCATGGGCCTTCTCGGCGCAGTGCTTGGCGGGGGCGCCATTGCCGTGCTTCTGCTCGGCGCCGTCGGCCTTGCCGCCTACTTCTATTTCCTCATGCTCCAGATCACCATGCTCTCCGTCGCCTATCGCGAGATCGTCGGCCTCCCCGGCGGCCACGAGGGCGAGGCGACCGTTGCGGAGCCCACGCCCGGCCTCTGATTGCGCTTTGACCGGGATTTTTGTAGGGTCTGCACACAAGGATCAGGAAAGGCGCGGGGACGTGCCTTAAGGGCTTGTTTTGGTTGCCCTTTTCGCTGCGGCATCCGGCCGCCATCGCAAAATCCCGCGCGAATGCCCATCTGTATGGGGCAGCTTCGTGCGGTTCCTGACAGGGATGATCCGAATGTCCGTACACTCCAAGATCAAGCGCATCACCGTGCCCGAGCTCCGCGCCCGCAAGGGGGCCGAGCCCATCGTTTCGCTGACCGCCTACCACGCCCATACCGCGCGCTATGTCGACCCTTATGTCGACTTCCTGCTGGTGGGCGACAGCCTTGGCATGGTCATGTACGGCATGGAGACGACGCTTGGCGTCACCCTCGACATGATGATCGCCCATGGCGCCGCCGTGGTGCGCGGCACCGAGCGCGCCCTCGTCGTGGTCGACATGCCCTTCGGCTCCTATGAAGAGAGCCCGGAAGTCGCCTTCCGCAATGCCGTCCGCGTCATCAAGGAAACCGGCTGCACGGCGGTGAAGATGGAAGGCGGCGCGCGCCTTGCCCCCACCATCCGCTACCTCGTGGATCGCGGCATTCCCGTCATGGCCCATATCGGCCTTACGCCGCAAAGCGTTCAGGTCATGGGCGGTTTCAAGGCGCAGGGCCGCGACGAGAGCGAGTGGGCCGCCATCGAGGCCGATGCCCGCGCCGTGGCCGAGTCCGGCGCCTTCGCCGTCGTGGTCGAAGGCGTGGCCGAGCCGCTTGCCGCGCGCATCACCCGCCAGATCGAGATTCCGACCATCGGCATCGGTGCTTCGGCCGAGTGCGACGGCCAGATTCTCGTGCTCGAGGACATGCTGGGCCTCTCGCCCAGGCCGGCGAAATTCGTCCGCGAATTCGCCACGCTCGGCGCCCAGATCGCCGGGGCTGCCGAGGCCTATGCCTGTGCCGTGCGCGAGCGCAGCTTCCCGGCGGTGGAACACACCTACAGCATGAAAAAGGCGAAATAGCTCAATCTCTTGCGGGGCCCTCGGGCCCCGCAACGCTGTTTGCCAATGGCCCTTCGCCGGGCTATTTTACGCGGCCTGCAGGGGGCAGGCGCCGGGCGCTTCCTCTGCGTCCTTCAGCTTTTCTCCGCGGAGTAGCCTTGTGACCGATCTCTTTCGCGAAGTCGAAGAAGACCTTCGCCGCGAACAGTTCTCCAAACTTTGGGAAAAATACGGTGCCTGGGTCCTGGGCCTCGCCGTCGCCATCGTGCTCGTCACGGCGGCCGTCGTCGGCTGGCGAGCCTGGGTCCACTCGGCGCAAGTCGCGGATTCGGTGGCCTACGACGCTGCGGTGAAGGAAGCGGCCGACGCCGCGCCGGCTGAAGCCGCCGAGGCCTTTGCCGCCCTCGCTGCCGAAGTGGACGGCGGCTACGAAACGCTCGCCCGCCTTCAGGAGGCCGACCGCCGCCTTGCTGCGGGCGAGGCGGATGCCGCCCGTGCGCTCTACGAGCAGGTTGCGAACGATGGCGGCGTGCCGGGCATCATGCGCGGCCTCGCCGCGATCAAGGCCGGGCTCCTCCTGGTCGACACGGCGAGCTACGAGGACATGAAGGCGCGAATGGCGCCGCTCACCTCGGGCGAATCGCCATGGCGTCAGAATGCGCTGGAGCTTGTCGCGCTCACCGCCATGCGGGCGGGCGAGTGGCAGGAAGCCGATATCCGCATCAAGGAGATCATCGCCGACACCGCGACGCCCGCCGGGCTTCGTGACCGCGCCCATGTCATGCAGGCGCTCATCGCGCCGCATCTGCCCCGCGTGGCGGAGGAGGGCGAGGCCGCGGCCCCTGCATCCGCGGAACCCGCGCCCGCGGAAGAAACGCAATCGGAAACACAGGACGCCCCGGTATCCCCGGCGGCGACGGAGTAATGGCGATGACGTCGGATTTCATGTCGGCTGTGGTGCGGAAAAGCGGAACTCTTCTGCGTGTTGCGACGGTCGCGCTTGTCTTCGGTGCGGTCGCGGGCTGCGATTCCGTGAGCGACATGCTCTCCTCTGACGACAAGACGGTACTGCCCGGCAAGCGTCTCTCGGTCATGGAACTCGGCACTGCGCTGGAAGCCGATCCCGGCATCGCGGAAGAACTTGTCATCCTGCCGAAGCCTTACGCCAACGATAGCTGGCCGCAGCCCGGCGGCGCCCCGGACAACGCGAACTACCATCTCGCCGCCTCCGGCCCGCTCGATCGCCTCTGGTCCGTGAATGCCGGCGCCGGTTCCGCGCGCGTCGCGCAGCTCACCGCTTCGCCCATCATCGCCGACGGCAAGATTTTCGTCCTCGATGCCGAGTCGACGGCGCACGCCTTCGACAAGACGACCGGCAAGTCCCTCTGGGAAACGAGTCTCGTGCCCGAAGGCGAGGACGGCGATGAAGGCCGCGGTGGCGGCATCGCTTTCGACAACGGCCGGATTTTCGTGGTCACGGGTTTCGGCACGGCGCACGCGCTCGACGCGGGCACTGGTGCCGTCGCATGGACCCAGACGATCGGCGAACCCTTCCGCGCCGCGCCGACTGCGAATGGCGGCCGCGTCTTCGCCATCACCGCCGACAATCAGACGATTGCCTTCGCGCAGGAAACGGGCGAAGTGCTCTGGCGCCATCGCGGTATCGTCGAAAGCGCCGGCGTCCTCAGTTCGACGAGCCCCGCGGTCGCCGGCTCGGTCGTCGTCGTTCCCTATTCCTCGGGCGAACTCATCGCGCTGCGCGTGGCCAACGGCACGCCGGTCTGGAGCGACTCGCTTACCCGCACAGGCAACCTCACCTCGTTGAGCGAATTGAACGACATCGCCGGCCGTCCGGTCATCGACCGCGACCGCGTCTTTGCCATCAGCCATTCGGGCCGCATGGTCTCCATCGATCTGCGCACGGGCGAGCGCGCCTGGACGCGCGACATCGGCGGCGTGCAGACGCCCTGGGTCGCTGGCGACTATCTCTTCCTCATCACCAACGCGCAGGAGCTGCTGGCGCTTTCGCGCCGCGACGGCCGCATCCGCTGGATCACGCAGATGCCGCGCTGGGAAGATCCCGAAGACAAGGACGGTCCGATCGTCTGGTCTGGTCCCGTCCTCGTCAGCGACCGGCTTGTTCTCGTTTCGTCGACCGGCGACGCCGCCTCGGTCTCGCCTTACACGGGCGAGGTCCTCGGCCGCATCGATCTGCCGGATGGTGCGCTCATCGCGCCTGTCGTCGCCGATGAAACGCTTTATGTCCTGACGGACGACGCCGCGCTCCTCGCGCTGAAGTGACGGGTGGCCAGCGCGCCCCCGCGAACGGCATAAGAAGGGCCGCATAAAGTGTCATTCAAGGTCGCCATTGTCGGACGGCCCAATGTCGGCAAGTCCACCCTGTTCAACAGGCTGGTGGGACGCAAGCTCGCATTGGTGGACGACACGCCGGGCGTCACGCGCGACCGGCGCGAGGGCGACGCGCATCTCGGCGATCTCTCCTTCACCGTCATCGACACGGCCGGCCTCGAAGAGGGAACGGGCGACAGTCTCGAAGCGCGCATGCGCCGGCAGACGGAACTCGCCGTGGAGGAGGCCGATGTCTGCCTCTTCCTCATCGACGCCCGCGCTGGCGTCACGCCGCTCGACAAGCGCTTTTCCCGGATACTTCGCAAGTCGCCGACGCCCGTCATCCTCGCCGCCAACAAATGCGAGGGCGGCGCGGGGCAGGCGGGCCGCATGGAAGCCTTCGAGCTTGGCCTCGGCGCGCCGCTTCCGCTTTCCGCCGAACATGGCGAAGGCCTCTCCGACCTCTACGACGCGCTCGCCGAATTCGTGAAGGGCCTCGAGGAGAGCGAAGCCGAGCAGGCGCTCGACGACGCGCTCGCCGAAGAACAGGAAGTCGCCGAAGGCTTCGACCCCGACGCGCCCTACGAACCAGATCTCGAAGCACCGCTCCGCATCGCCATTGTCGGCCGCCCGAATGTCGGCAAGTCGACCCTCGTGAACCAGCTCCTCGGCGAGGACCGCATGCTCACCGGCCCCGAGGCCGGCATCACGCGCGACAGTATCGGCATCGAATGGGCCTGGCGCGGCCGCCGCGTGAAGCTCTGGGACACGGCAGGCATGCGCCGCCGCGCCCGCGTGACCGAAAAGCTCGAAAAGCTCTCCGTCGCCGACACGCTCCGTGCCGTCCGCTTCGCCGAGGTCGCCGTCGTCCTGCTCGACGCCACGCAACCCTTCGAGCGTCAGGACCTGCACATTGCCGATCTTGTGGAGCAGGAAGGCCGCGGCCTTGTCATCGCGGTCAACAAGTGGGACAAGGTCGACGAGCCGCAGGAAGTGCTCCGCATGCTGAAGGAAGAGCTGGAGCGGCTCCTGCCTCAGGTGCGCGGCGTGCCCATCGTCACCTTCTCTGCATTGACGGGCAAGGGCACCGAAAAACTCATGCCGGCCATCGAGCGCGTGCATGTGCTGTGGAATGCGCGCGTGCCGACCGCGCGGCTCAACCGCTGGCTCAGCGAGGCCGTCTCGCGCCACCAGCCGCCGGCCGCCAAGGGCCGCCCGGTGAACCTCAAATACATGTCGCAGGTGAAGTCGCGTCCGCCGACCTTCGCGGTCTTCTCGAGCCGCGCCGACGAAGTGCCGACCTCCTACCGCCGCTACCTCGTGAACGCGCTGCGCGAAACCTTCAACCTGCCGGGCGTGCCCATCCGCCTTTTCATGCGCAAGGGCAAGAACCCCTACGAAGGCAGGAAGAGGCGGACCTGACCGGCCTCAGGCCTTCACTTTTGCGTATTCGACAATCTCGCCATGCCGCGTGCAGGAGGGAAGGGCGAGTTCGATGAACAGCGGCACGAGGTCGGCCGGCTTCGTCAGCGTCGTCGGGTCTTCGCCCGGCATGGCCTTCTTGCGCATCGCGGTGCGCGTCGGTCCGGGGCTCACGGAATTGACGCGGATCGGCGTTTTTTCGACTTCCGCCGCCCAGGTCTTCATCATCGCGTCGAGCGCCGCCTTGGTGATCGAATAGGAGCCCCAATAGGGCTTGCACTTCTGTGCCGCGCCGGACGTCACGAAGATCGCGCGCCCTGCATCGGAGCGCTTCAGCAGCGGCTCGAAGGAGCGGATCATCCGCCAGTTCGCGGTCACGTTGACGGCGAGCGTCTTGTCCCAGTCCTTCGGTTCCAGATGGGAAAGCGGCGTCAACGTCCCGAGAAGGCCCGCATTGCCGACGAGAATGTCGAGCTTGCCCCAGCGCTCGAAAATCGTCGCGCCCAGCCGGTCGATGGCGGGCAGGTCCGTGAGGTCGAAAGGCGCCAGCGTCGCCTTGCCGCCCACTTTCCGGATTTCGTCGTCCACTTCCTCGAGCCCGCCGACCGTGCGCGCAATGAGGATCACATGCGCCCCCTCCGCCGCCATGCCAAGCGCCACGGCGCGCCCGATGCCGCGCGATGCGCCGGTGATGACCGCGATGCGGTCCTGCAAACGTCCGGTCATTCAAGAAATCCCGTCAGGCGATTTCGGCGAGAAGCGATAGCTGCCTTGTCCGCTGTTCGCCGTCGAGGTCGATCAGCGGCGTCGGATAGTCGCCGGTGAAACAATGATCCGTGAGTTGCGGATGCTCCTGGTCGCGATGGGTGAAGCCCATGGCGCGATAGAGCCCGTCCACGGAGATGAACGCAAGGCTGTCGACGCCGATATAGGCGCGCATGCCTTCGAGGTCGTAGTTGGAAGCGAGAAGCTGGTCGCGCTCCGGCGTGTCGATGCCGTAGAAATCGGGATGCGTGATCGGCGGGCTTGCGACGCGCAGATGCACTTCCTTCGCGCCCGCTTCATACATCATCTTCACGATCTTGATGGAGGTGGTACCGCGCACCACGCTGTCGTCCACGAGAACGATGCGCTTGCCGTTCACGATGGCGCGGTTCGCATTGTGCTTGAGTTTCACGCCAAGCTGGCGGATGTGCTGCGTCGGCTCGATGAAGGTACGGCCGACATAATGGTTGCGGATGATGCCGAGTTCGAAGGGAATGCCGCTCTCTGCGGCATAGCCGATCGCCGCGGGCACGCCCGAGTCCGGCACGGGGATAACCACGTCCGCTTCCACCGTGGACTCGCGCGCCAGTTCCTGGCCGAGGCGCTTGCGGACATTGTAGACGCTCTTGCCGCCGACCACGCTGTCCGGCCGCGCGAAATAGATGTATTCGAACACGCAAGGCCGCACATTCTTCTGCGGGAAGGGGTGCATCGACTCCACCTTGATCTTCCCGTCCTCTCGCGTGCAGATGACGACTTCGCCGGGATCGATCTCGCGCACGAACTCCGCGCCGATGATGTCGAAGGCGACCGTCTCCGAGGCGAGAACCGGCGCGCCCTGAAACTGGCCCAGCACCAGCGGGCGGATGCCGAGCGGGTCGCGCGCGCCGATGAGCTTCTTGTTGGTCAGCGCCACCAGCGCATAGGCGCCCTGGATTTGCCCGAGCGCATCCACGAAGCGCTCCATCACGCGCGGCTTCCGGCTCCGCGCGACGAGTTGCAGGATCGTTTCCGTATCGGAGGTCGACTGGAAGATCGCGCCGTCGCGCACGAGCTCGTTGCGCAGTGTGATGGCGTTGGTGAGGTTGCCGTTATGGGCAACGGCGAAGCCGCCGCCCCACAGATCGGCGAAAAGCGGCTGCACGTTTCTGAGGATCGTTTCGCCCGTCGTCGAATAGCGCACATGGCCGATCGCCATTTCGCCTTTCAGCCGGTCGATCACCTTGGCCGACGAGAAGTGGTCGCCGACGAGCCCAAGTCTGCGCTCCGAGTGGAAGTGCTCGCCGTCATAGGCGACGATGCCCGCCGCTTCCTGTCCGCGATGCTGGAGGGCGTGCAGCCCGAGCGCCGTCAGCGCGGCGGCATCCGAATGGCCGAGCAGGCCGAACACGCCGCATTCCTCGCGCAGCTTGTCGTCGTGGAATTCGTTTTCGCTCAAGGACAGATCGTCCGCCGGTTTTCGGTCCGGGAGGGACGGGGAGAGATCGAGCTGCATCTGGTCGGACATCGCTGGGACTCCTGGAGCGTTTCCAGGCGAAGTGCCTCCTTTGAACGGAAGGTGGCGGTTCGCCGTCCGGAAACGCGACAAAACAACGACTTAGAACAGTGGAGCTTTCCGAAAATAAGCGAGACTGTTCTAAGAAATCAGGCATCTACTCCCCGGTCGTGTTCTCGAACAAGCGGTCGAGCCCCCTCCGTTCGGACGGGTTATACCCCGGCCCATTGCCGCTGTCAGCGCCGGAATCCGGGGCCGTCTGGCGCGGTTGCGCGGGGGCCGGCGCGGCGTCTTGACGCGGTGCCGGCGCACTTGCGCGAGGCGCTGCCGTCTCCTGTCCCGCGGTTCCGCTGCCGGGTTCCGGTGCCAGCGAGAAGAGCAGGGCCGCCGTGCTTTCGATTGCCGGTTTCGTCTTGGCGTTGCGTATCCAGTCCGGCTGGTCGTCCGGGTTCGGCACCAGCCAGGCGAAGAAGAGATAGGCGACGGTCACGATCAGCAGCCCGCGCGCCAGCCCGAAGATGAAGCCCAGCGTCCTGTCCAGAAGTTCCGCGCGCTCGTGCAGGTCCATCAATCCGCCCGACCAGCGCGAGGTAAACGCGGCGCAGATCGCATAGGCGACGATGAAAATGCCGACGGCGGCGATGACGGCCGCGAGCCAGGGCGGCGAAATCGCGCCGCGCAGCACAGGCGTCAGATAGGGAAAGAGCCACAGCGCCGCAAGGGCCCCCACGACCCAGGCGATGATCGACAGTATCTCGTTGGTGAAGCCGCGCAGCAGCGCCAGCACGCTGGATACCAGCAATACGCCAATGACGATGATGTCGAAAAGCGTCAAATCACTCTCCCGAAAGCACGCCTGAATTCTATCACATATCGCGGGCGCGGCGTCCGCCGGGGGCCTTCTGCCCCTCGGTTGCCAGATAGGCAATGAGACCCGCAAGGTCCGAAATTTCCGTGAACGTGAGCCCGCCGCCGCTGCGGCCCTTGCCGGCCCCGGCGGGCAGGATCGCGCGCGTAAAGCCCAGTTTCTCGGCCTCCTTGAGCCGCGCATCCATCTGGCTGACAGGCCGCACCGCGCCTGAAAGGCTGATTTCGCCGAAGATCACGCAGTCGCTCGGCAGCGGCGCCCCGGTGATCGAGGAAATGAGCGCGGCGGCCACCGCGAGGTCGGCGGCCGGTTCGTTGATTCGCAGGCCCCCCGCCACATTGAGGTAAACGTCCTGTCCGGCGAGCGAGAGCCCGCAGCGCGCTTCCAGCACCGCCAGCACCATGGAGAGCCGTCCGCTGTCCCAGCCGACCACGGCCCGGCGCGGCGTGCCGAGCGGGCTCTGCGCGGTCAGCGCCTGGATTTCGACGAGCACGGGCCGCGTTCCCTCGATGCCGGCAAAGACCGCCGAGCCGCTCGTGCCCCCGTCGCGCTCGCCGAGAAAGAGCGCGGAGGGGTTCGGCACTTCCGCGAGCCCCAGCTCGCCCATCTCGAAGACGCCGATTTCGTTCGCCGGGCCGAAGCGGTTTTTCACCGCGCGCAGTATCCGGAACTGGTGTCCGCGCTCGCCCTCGAAATAGATGACCGCATCCACCATGTGCTCGACCACGCGCGGCCCCGCGATCTGGCCTTCCTTGGTCACATGGCCGACGAGAATGATCGCCGTGTTGTTCTTCTTGGCGAAGCGCACCAGTTCCTGCGCCGAGGCCCGCACCTGGCTGACCGTGCCGGGCGCGCTGTCCAGATTGTCCGCCCACATGGTCTGGATCGAGTCGATCACCACCGCGTCCGGCGCCTTCCGGCCTTCCAGCGTCCCGATGATGTCCTTCAGGTTCGTCTCCGCGCCGAGCTGCACCGGCGCCTCCGCGAGGCCGAGCCTGCGCGCCCGCATCCTGACTTGCGCGATCGCCTCTTCGCCCGAGATATAGACGACCGAATGGCCCTTCTGCGCGAGCGCCGCCATCGCCTGCAAGAGCAGCGTCGATTTGCCGATGCCCGGATCGCCGCCCACGAGAACCGCCGAGCCCGGCACCAGCCCGCCGCCCGTCACCCGGTCGAATTCGTTGACGCCCGTCACATAGCGCGGCGGCTCCGCGCTCTCGCCGCTCATCTCCACGAGTTCGATCTTGCGGCCCTTGCCCTGCAGCGCCTTCGCCGCAGGCCCCGCGCCCACGCCGCCCGCCGCGCCCGCTTCCTCGACGATGGTGTTCCACTCGCCGCAACTCTCGCAGCGCCCCGCCCAGCGCGGTGTCACCGCGCCGCAGGACTGGCAGACGAAGGTGCGGGAAGGGCGGGCCATTGTCTCGTGTTTGCCTTTCAAAATGCGTCATTGCGAGGAGGCGAAGCCGACGAAGCGATCCAGGTGCCGCAAACGCCGAGCCCGTGGCTCCTGGATTGCTTCGCTCCCTTGCGGTCGCTCGCAATGACGGTTGCGAAAGTTGAAACCTACGGCTTCAGCACTTCCATCTGGATCGGTCCTTCCGCGCGCCCATGAATGAACTGGTCGACATATTCGTTGCCGCTGTCGTCCACTTCCGCGCGGCTGCCCGCCCAGATGATCTTTCCCTTGTGGATCATCGCCACCTTGTCGGCGATCTTGCGCACGCTCGCCATGTCATGCGTGATCGACAACGTCGTCGCGCCGAGATCCTTCACGCTGTCCACGATCAGGTCGTTGATCACGTCCGCCATGATCGGGTCGAGGCCCGTCGTCGGTTCGTCGAAGAAGATGATCTCCGGCTCCGTCGCGATTGCGCGCGCAAGGCCGACGCGCTTCTGCATGCCGCCCGAAAGCTCGGCCGGATAGAGCTCGCCCACCTCCGCCGCAAGCCCCACCTTCGCCAGCTTCTCGATGGCGATGTCCTTCGCCTGTTTGCGCTTCATCTTGCGGCCCTGGATAAGGCCGAAGGCGACATTCTCCCAGACCGGCAGGCTGTCGAACAGCGCCGCGCCCTGGAACAGCATGCCGAACTTGCGCAACACCTTCTCGCGCTCGCTTGTATCCATCTTCAGCACGTTCTTGCCGTCGACGAATATCTCGCCGCTGTCCGGCCGGATGATGCCGAGCACGCATTTGATCATCACCGACTTGCCGGTGCCCGAACCGCCGATCACGACGAGCGACTCGCCCTTCGGCACGGTCAGGTTGATGCCGTCCAGCACCACCTTCTTGCCGAAGCGCTTGCAGACGTTCCTGAGTTCGATCTTTGCTTCGCTCATGGCCCGCCTCAATTCGCAAACAGCAGCGACGTCATGACGTAGTTCGCCGCGAGGATCAGGATGGAGGCCGTCACCACCGCGTTCGTCGTCGCCCGGCCCACGCCCTGCGCGCCGCCCTTCGAGTTGAAGCCGTGGAAGCAGCCCATGATGGCGATGATGAAGCCGAACACCGCCGCCTTGATGAGGCCGGAGGTCACGTCGTCGAGCTTCAGGAAGTCCGCCGTGTTCTTGATGTAGACGCCGGCATTGAAGTCGAGCGATCCCGTTGCCACCACGAAGCCGCCCATGATGCCGATGATGTCGGCGATGAACACGAGCAGCGGCAGCGTGACGACGGCGGCGACGACGCGCGGCACCACGAGATATTTATGCGGATTGGTCGAGAGCGTCGTCAGCGCGTCGATCTGTTCGGTGACGCGCATCGTGCCGAGCTCCGCCGCGATCGCCGCCGACACGCGCCCCGCCACCATCAGCCCGCCGAGCACGGGCCCGAGTTCGCGCGTGATGCCGAGCGCGACGATGGTCGCGACGATCGATTCCGAGTTGATGGAGTTGCCGCCGTAATAGATCTGCAGGGCCAGCGCGCCGCCCGTGAAGAAGGCCGTCAGCGCCACCACCGGCAGCGAGAAATAGCCGATCCTGAGCATCTGCTGTGCGATCAGCCGCCAGAAGAAGGGCGGCCGGAAAATATGGCTCACCGAGAGCCAGATGAAGCGCGTCAGCGCGCCGATTTCGGCGAGCGTGGCCAGCACCACCCGCCCGATGATCGCGAAGACGTTCACGCCTGCCCCCTGCCTTCCCAACTGTCATTGTTCGTATCGCCGCCCGTTTCGGGCACGGGAATGTATCGCCGCATGTACCGCCTGCCCAGTGCCGTCAGGATTTCATAGCCGAGCGTGCCGGCCCGAAGCCCCACCTCGTCCACGCCGATATGCGGGCCGATGAGTTCCGCCATGTCGCCGCGCTTCACGGCGCCCACGGGCAGGTGGCTCACATCGGCCATCGCCATGTCCATCGAGACCCGCCCCGCGATGGGGCAGGCATGGCCCCCAATATGCACCATGCCGCCCGATTCGCCCTCCCGCATGCCTCCCCCTTTCATGCCGGAAGAGAGCGCCCGGAAATAGCCGTCCGCATAGCCCGCCGCCAGCACCGCGATGCGCGCCGGCGCCGCCGCCTCCCATGTCGCGCCATAGCCGACCGTCTCGCCCGGCGCGAGCTCGCGCAGCGCGATCACCCGCGCCTCCGCGCGGATCACGGGGCGGAAGGGGTTCGCGCGGCCCGTGAAGGGGCTGCCGCCGTAAAGGCTCACCCCCGGCCGCACCATGTCGAAATGGTAGTCGGGCCCCAGATAGATGCCGCCCGAATTGGCGAGGCTCGCCCTGGCGCCGGGAAAGCGCGGGGCCAGCCGCGCCCATATCTCGCGGAAGCGGGCGAGCTGGCGCGCGTTCTGCGGATGGTCCCGGTCGTCCGAGCAGGCGAGATGGCTCATGACGAGCGCCACCTCGACGCCCGCCGTGAGCCGCTCGTCCTGCGCAATCAGCGCCGCGTCGCCCGCGCCGAGCCCCAGCCGGTTCATGCCGGTGTCGAAATGCAGCGCCGCGGGAAGCCTCACGCCTGCCTCGCGCCATTCGGCGAGTTCGGCGAGCGAGGCGATGACGGGCCTGAGCCCGTGCCGCCCGTAAAGCGCCGCCGTGCCGGGAAAGAGCCCGTTCAGCACATAGATGACGGCGTCCGGAAGCACCTTCCTCAGTTCCGCGCCCTCGTTCGCATCCGCCACGAAGAAGCTGCCGCAGCCTTCCGCCTTGAGCCGCCGCGCCACGGGCCCGAGCCCCAGCCCATAGGCATCCGCCTTCACCACGGCCGCCACCTCCGCGCCCGCCGCCTCGCGCACGAGCATCGCGCGGTTCGCCGCCAGCGCGTCGAGATCGACGGTGAGGATCGCCCCCGCCGCCTCTTCCTCGCGGGGGCCGTCGCCTTGTTTCGGGGTGCGGGTCATGGGTGAAGACGTATCGGGCAGGGCGCCAGGCCCTCCGGGCCGCTTGTCTTGAGGTTCCCGCGGATCATAGCGGATCGCGGCTGAAGGGAAAGTTGTGCCGGATTAAAGAGTTAATGGGGCAAAATTGCGTATGCCATGCCTCCGCCTCCGCGCCGCCTCCTACCCTCCCCTCGGGGAGGGTCGAAAAATGCGCCGCATTTTTCGGGGCGGGGGGCGAGGGGGAGAATCCGCAATGCCGCCCCGCCTCCGCAAGCGTCATCCCGCTGCCCCTCCATCCGGATCACCCTCCCCCTGTGGGAGGGTCAAAATTTGCGTCGCAAATTTTGGGGAGGGGTAAGAGGTGCCCCGAACGTCCGAAGCGAAAGCGAAGGGCAGGGGGCGACACCCGCCGCCCTCGCCTCAGCCCCCGTCATTGCGAGCCTCGCAAAGCGAGGCGCGGCAATCCATCGAGCGCAATCCAAAAGCAAAATTGTCGCCCCGGCGCAAGCCGGGGTCCATGGGCGGCGCGGCACCCGGAGGCGAATGCGAAGGGAAGGGGCTCCGTGCCCGCCACACCCAAAGGTGTCATCCCGGCGAAGGCCGGACCCATTGGTTCCCTCAGCAAGAGCGACTGCACTCGGCGCTCGCGCCACCCGCCTCATCCAATGCTGCGGCAAGAGGCCCCGCGAGTGGGCCCAGGCGCCCGTCCCGGCGAAAGGCGGGATCAGCCGGGGTGACACGGAGGGGGAGGCGAGGCCGAACGCCACCCTCACCCCAACCCCGTCATTGCTAGCCTCGCGAAGCGACCCGCGGCAATCCACAGGAAGCGCGCTCCAAATAGTGATACCCAATGGACTACTTCGTCGCGCGAACGCGTGACTGTATGAAGCAAACTCTCAATGACCTGTGAAGCGCCAGACAAGGGGATATGAAATGAAGGGGGTTATAAAAGTTCGCTCGCTCGAATCTATTGACACGCTGAAGCAAGATTTAGACGTTGGCGTAGTTCGGGTGTAATTGCTCACCCCCCTGCCGTCACGCGGCGACGCAGACGGGTTTTCCGGCGATGGCGCGTTCGATGGCCTGAAGCGGCGAGAGGCCGTTGAGGGCTCCGGTTCCGATGACCGAGCGGATGGTGGC
>Ga0208433_1000374_pt1 | contig 20220 bp, 15 predicted proteins | sample 3_EtaG_FD_184075 | JGI IMG/M metagenome (GOLD analysis project Ga0208433, IMG submission 184075) | Marine viral communities from the Subarctic Pacific Ocean - 3_ETSP_OMZ_AT15126 metaG (SPAdes) (version 2) | ecosystem: Environmental > Aquatic > Marine > Oceanic | place: Pacific Ocean | collected...
ATTACTACAGTTAATGACCCTGTTGCCCCAATAGCAGTTGTTGTCGTAAATGAACCTATATATGAGCCTATTCTTCTGGCAAATTTAGGAAGTATTGTAGCTAAAGTTGTTGTCGTAGCCATTATATAGGTACCTCCGTTGTCTTTTTTGTCTGGACATCATATCTATATTTAAGTGGGCGAACAATCCCACTAGGCTCTGTTTTCATAAATAGTGTTTCAATTGCCACTGGCTCTCCTGTAACTGGGTCATCAATGTAAAACACCTTTGCAACAGCCATCCTGCTGTATATTTTCTGAACAGCCATGTCCACCTGATTTTCTTCTATGGTACTTCCGCCATGAGTTTCTCTATGCTCTCTAACTTGCTCGTAAGCCTTTTCACCAGCTTTAGTGTCATCACTATGTTTGGTTGCAAGGTCACCTGCAATCTGTGCATGAGATTCTACATCACCATACCCAATCTTTCCTTCAGGTATAACCATTTTTAATCTTCGACCTTTCTTAGTTACAGTATGTTCTGATACTGAAATCTCAGGCTCTTCTTTAAATATGTTATTTGCGTTGGATTTATTATATTTTCCCATTGGTTTACACTGCTGTATTTGTAATTACGCCATGTATTCCAGTGCTAGCAACACCATAAGCCACATTAATAACTGCATCTGTGCTTGTAGCTTCAACCATGTTTAATCCCTTTAGAGTATCTCTTCCGTATACAGTGAAGCTGTCACCAGCACCAACTAGCACGCCTACAGCAGTTGCCGGGTCTGTGCCATCTATTCTAAGTCTTATTGGTCCTGTTTCGACTACAATATGTGCAAAATTAACGTCATTAGGTATTGTTAAAGACCTTACAGTAGCATCAACTGTTAATTTTTCATGTCCAAATGCCATGCTTTCCTCCATTTTAAGATAAAGGGCTTGCGTTTATAACTCTTCTAAAGATTATTGCTCTAAGACTAACTTTCGCTGACAAGCCCTATTACCTATTTAATTTTACTTTATGCGTCTGAACCAGCTATACCAATCCAACCACTAGTTGCTCCTGTCCAATGGACAATTGCAGTTTCATTTTGTGTTGGAGTACAGATAGTACCAGTCGTAGAAGACCCGTTCCAGCCTCTGATAGTGATTACTTCTGCTGCATCAGCAGTGTTGCTAATAACAAAAGTGCCACCACTTTGGTCGGCGTATCTGTCTGTACCATAAGTACCTGTGCCTTCAGAGTTTGAGTCTGAAGTTTGGTTTCTTAGGTCAGGCAAATCACAGTTTCTTGCGCTTCCGCCCGGGTCAATAAACTGAAACTTCGCAGAAGTTGCAGATAGAGACGGTGCCCCTGACTGTACTTCTGACGAACTATATTTAGTTCCTTGTGTCATATTACCCTCCTATTTTAGGTAATTTAATTTTTTCACGTTTTGGTTTCTCCGTTTCCATCTCGGGGAGCTGCTCCTTGGTTTGCGAGCTCTGTGAAGCTACAACCTTCTCAGGGAGCTTCATCAGTCCGCCTTTCTCAAGATACCCAACGATGCTTTCTGGAAACATCCGTGCTCTTGTTTTATCCATCCGCACTTTGTCCCCCTTAAGGGAACGAGCAGGTAGATAAATGTAAGCCATGGTAGGGTCAGCATCAGTCCACTCAGGTTCGGGAAGTTCCTTTAGATTGTTGTCTTTAAGATGTTTCTCTAAAACTTCTTTCCAGTTACTCTCAAACTTAAGTCCTTGAACAATGGTTACCCATCGTTCTTTTTGTGCCACTAAATCTAGCGTCATTTTCTTTTGCCTCTCTTACCTCGTCTTCGTTTCCCAGCTTTAACCTGACTTCGAGGAGCAACCCTCTTAGCCACGCTGGAAGACGGAGAACCAATTATTTTTTCTTTAGCTTTGACGAAGGATGGTATCCATTCGCCAGTGAAGATTAACCTGTCACCACTCAACTTAGATTCCCTTTTTACCTTTGACAAGTAATAACCAAGGTTCTCTGTTTTTACACGAAGAGGGTCCCCTGACGTTGAGTCAAAGATAATTGTATAAAGATGGTCTTCATTATTGTCGATTGTCTTTATGTAATAATCTTGTTGAGTAGTCATCTAATCTCCTATACTGCGTCAGCAGCACCTAACATTTCAACACCCCATGGGTCTGCAATTTCAGATTCGCCCCATTCTCCAACCATCACCACTTCTGTTCCTCTTAATGAAGCATCTCTTTCGTTTTCAGCTTCCATTTCGTGAGCCATCGCTAATGCAATAGCTTGAGGTACGAATATAGCACCTTTAGTGTCACCAGAACCATCTCGGCTTAGTACGCCTGATTGGAAAATTGGAACTCCAAATGCTTTTTCGTTTCCTCTGAAATAGTTTTTAACAACCTCAGCTGTTACACCTTCTGGAATAGGCTGTGCAGCCATACCTGTAGTGCCTCCAGCTTGGATGCCGGTCATTTCCTGAACGAATCCTCTGATTTGCTCTGGGTGGAATACACCGTTAGGTGTTCCCGGAGCCATACCATATGATGAGTCGTTGTCAGTTTTTAAGTAAGACACTGCTCCTGCTACGTGATAGAAAGTAAGTAAAGAGCCTGCTGAACCGATTGAGTTTGAGAACCCATCGAACAACACAATTAGGTCGTCTTCAAGAAGTCTACCTAATGCTCCACCTTGTACTTCACCCACGTGAGAAAGAATGTCTTCGTTGTTTTGTCTAGTCAATCTGTCTGAAACAAAAGTCATGATACCGTGCTCTGAAGCAGTTATGCTTGTCACGGAAACAGACAATTGCTGAGGAGTAGAAATGTCTACACCTTCAGTAAGAGCAGCAGCATCGTTTCTTCCCCATATAGGGACGTTAACTTGCTTTGCTCCTTTAGGTATGTCGTACCTAGATACCAACTGGTTTGTTGGACCAGCAGGTTCAATGTTAGCAATAGCCGAAGCTATGATAATCTTCGACATGTCAGACAGACTCGAACTTGACGATAATGTCAATCCCGTTGCCATAATTTTTCACCTTTAATTTTACAAATCTTGTTTAATTTTTCTGTAATCGTCCAAAGAAACATTGCCTTTAGTAAAAGCATCCGATAATTCACCTAGGTTGCGATACGCACGTTTTGGTTGCGTAGGCGCTCCCTGTGTAGTCGGAGGCACTTTTTCTGTGGCACTTTGCTTTGTCCCATTAACATTTTTAGTTTGTGCTAAAGCTCTAAGGTTTGAGTTAGCTAGCTTAACAGTCTGAGAAAAACTCATTCCATTTGACCAGCCTTTCCATACTTGTTTGTTATTTCTAACATCCAAGTCTGTAAGCCCTAGTGCTGTAGCTGTGTCTTTAACCGCAGATTCCAAGTCATCAAGGTTTTCCGTTGAAACACCAGACCCTGTATTGGCAGTAGGATTTTCCATATGCTCAATCAGCTTATTTATCTTTTCGTCCTTGAGTTGTTGTTTCCTTGCAGCCATTTTTTCGTTTAACTGCTCTTTCTGTTCCTCATCAAGAATTGAAGATATGTCTCCCATGAACTCATTCATTTGAGATTTAGCTTGGTCTTGTATCTCTTGTACTTTATTATTAGTATACTGTTGCGCTCGTCCTTGGTAGTTATCGAACCCCTGTTTACGCTCGCCCAGTATCCTGTCCAAGTCTTCTACTGTTAAATAAGCAGCGTTCTCTTGCGTCTCTGCCGTAGCCTCTGCATTTTCTGCCGCCTGTTTGATAAGCTCTCTGTCTGTGTCAACCGTAGTCGTTTCCTGTGAATTATCTTCTGCCTCGGAGACCGTAGTCTCTTCTTGCGTATTATTATCTTTTTCTGTAGTCATTAGCCGTAGCTCCTACTATATTTACTTATTTTGATTATAATACTCAAATTACTGTCCTGCAACCCGCCATGGAGGAATGTATGCTTCCATGGCTTCAAGCTGGTTAAGTTCTTCCTTCCTTCCGGAGTTGTGAGGGTGCATTAGTTTTGTTATTCCCCCTACTCTAAATCTGTATAAAAACGCATCTAATTCAGTGTTAATTTTTCTCATCTCAGTTCTTACTCTACCTATTTCATCTAAGGCTTTCTTGAAATTAGCATTAGAATCTAGGATATCCTGTTGTTGCGAAGGACTGGACATTTTCCACCTAGTGTGTATTTCATTAAACATTCCACCATACTTGTCTTGAAGTACAGCATCTATTGACCCCTTGTAATACAAATCAAAGTATTTGTTTACTCCTAAGTAATATTCATTTGTGAGCGGATGCTCACTTCTTTTTGCTCCAAACAATGAGTTTTGAGCATAAGACTCAAGTTCCTCTCCGTTTCCTTTCCAGCTTGACACAAGCGCAGAAAGCTCTGCGTCTCTTCCCTCGTAATCAAAGTAATTAAAATGTTCCCATTGCGGGTCAAAGTAAATGTCAGCGTACTGTTCTGTAAAGTAATCTTCGGGTTTCTCTCCATCATCGAAGCTGTCAAAGCTTTCGTAATATTTTATTACAGGAGCAAATTCAGGATGAATTGTTTCGTCTTTTAACATTTCCAGCCTAGCGTTCCTTTCAGACCTTACTCTTTTCTCGGCTTGAATAAACTCCGCAGGGCTTGCAATAAACTTTTCTCCAGTATTAGGGTCAACTATCTCGTTGTTTTTAACGTAATTAACAATACCTGCCATCTCTTCAGTGTAAGCGTTTCTAATATTATCTTGCATAGTATTGTATTGGTTAATAGAGTCATCAAGCTCTCCTCCACCTACAGTCTGTCTTCGGTCCCTAATTTTAAGAGTCAACTCTTCTAATCTTTTCCAGTTAGGGTCTGCTCCATAAACAGCTTCTATGTCTCTTTTTTCAACGTCATTTAAATCTCTCCAAAGTTTGTTGTGAGCTTTTATGGCGAAATTATCTTGAATTTCATCACGTTTTTCCCAATCCGGCATAGTGTAAGTCCTAAATCCAAAAAACTCTGGAAGTGCTGCCGGTCCGACAGAGCTTACTCCATTTTCTTGTCCCGCTTCATAAGCAGCATTAGCCCAGAAAGGCATTAACGAATCACCCATTAAAGCCCAATGGTCAGCACTTAGTGGACTAAACTCTTCTCCCAATGGACTTGCTCCCATTCCTAAGTTCCAGAATTGAGAACCCATAGGAGCCGCTCTTCCTCTAAGCCATCTAACCGCAGGGTTATTAGATACCGCATCTCTGATTCTTTGCTCTTGGAATCCAGCTTGTCCTCTTCCTGCCCCTGTCATAAGTAATGGTGAATCTAGTACATCTCCTCTAAACGCAGGGTCTGAAGCTATTTGTCCTAACAATTTGGCTCCAGAGTTCCAGAATGATGCGTAACCCACCTTCACTCCTTTTATATCTACTGTAAGAAAATCTGATTTAGAGGGGTCTAAGTGTAAAAATTGGTCTATAGGCTGGTCTTTGTATTCAGATTGTGCGTAAGCCATGCCTACGTGCATGGTTACTCCTGCCGCAAGCATATTCCTAAGTGCTTTATGAGCAAGGTCTCCTTTTATGTCTCCCGAGGTTACGCTTCCAACTAAGCCTAATGACGCCCTTGTATAAGCAGGGGAAAACAAAAGAAATGCTCTTTCAAAATTCGCTTGTCTTGTGGAAATCATAGCTTGTGTGTGACTAAAAGCTCCAGTCATCTGGTTTACATATGTCGACAATTCGTCTAACTGCTTGGCTACAACTTTATCTGTAACTGCTCCTCCAGCCATATATGCGTCATACGCATTTGTGGCTTCCAGCTTTCCAGTGAGAGGGTTACGTGTACCGTGTCTAGCTGAGATTCCTTCTTTTAATTTTGAGACAATTTGCTCCTCATGTTGTAGCCATAAAGATGTTCTTAACCTTTCACCCAAGTCCTCGAATCCTGCTTGGAATCTTTTAACTCCACTTTCTAAAATAGTAGCATACTTAACAGTCTTAGAATTTTCTTCAAATCCTCTTTTTACCAATGTCCTTTTTGCAGACACATCCTCTAACGCCCTGAAGTAGTCCGTTCCTGCCCCTTTCATCAACACTCCTCTTCGATTCATTCGCTTGTGAGCTGCTGCGTTAATTGGGTTTGTGTAAAATTCTCGCCTTGCTACATCTCCACCAACTCCCGGTTTCCCAAACATAACCTTAAACATATTCCCAGTCGCTCTTCCCCAAAGAACAGGATTACTAAACAAAGTTGGCAAGCCTTGCAAGAATGGAGTTCCTGCATCAATACCTGTTTGTATTAATCTTATTTTGTCTCCAAGCGAACCTGTGGCTTCGGCAAAATTATCAAAAGCGCTTCTATCTCCTATGCCCAAAGTACTTTCTATTTTTTTAGCTAATTCTTCATCATACAAATTGTCTTCTAATACTTTTACAGCTTGACCTCCCTTACGAGAATTCCAGTTTCTAACCGCTCTATGCCTTAAGACTTCTTTATCGTATGGCATGTTAGTAAATGGAAGTGTTTTCAAGTCTCCTTCCTGTAATATTGTCCCTTCCATCAAAACTCTTTCTTTGTCTTGTAAAGCAGCTTTTTTCATTGCTAAGCTTTTCTCAGCGTTTTCTGTCACTACTGAAAAACGCTCTCTTAAGCCTTGGTCTTTCCAAATTTCTTGTGCTATAGCTCTTTCACGTCCTGCTTGCTCTAGTGGAATATCTGAGCTTTGATACATTTTTCTTATTGAGTCATACAAATCTCTGTCTTCACGTTTTAAGAACTTGGCTGTAGTTGAGTCCCCTGTGATATCTTTGATAAGTTGGTCAGCCTTGTATCTTGTGCTTCTAGTTGTCTCTGTCGCTGCAAGTTTAGTAAAGTTCTTCAAACCTCGTAAAAGCCTTTCATCGCTAGTAACTTTGTCAATAAATTGCTCTTTAAGTATATCGGTTTTTTTTATTCCTAAAGCTAAAAGCTTGTTTGCTGTTGTAGTGTGATTGACTTGAGTATGCACGGCTTTAACAAATGCCTCTGCAATTTTAGCTGGGTCATTGAAGTACTGAGTTCCTCCTGATTCAAAACCATAAGTAACGCTATCTGTCCAGACTCTTTGCTTTAATGGAGCAGTATCGCCTATAGCTGCAGGAGTTCTAGTTAACACGCTGTCCGCTAAAGTATCAAATTCATTTCCTGCGCGAATAGCTCCTTGTACAGCGTGGTGCATGTAGTTTTCCGTACTAAATGCAAAGTTGTCTGCAAAGTTTACACCATTTTCCAACATATACTGTGCGCCTTCGTCAAAAATTTTGTAGTAGGATTCTAGCCAATCTATTTGTTCTGTAGTTAAATCAAAATGTCCCGTGTGATACAGACGAATAGGAGCAGAAGTGGTTTCAGACCGACCCACTACAAATCCAGCTCGGTCTATAAAATCAATAAGAGTCATTTCTTTTGTCATATCTTCTATTGGGGCTCCATAAAATTTTAAAAACTCTTTCTTTAACAGCGTGCCTGTTGTGTCCTCGGCTTCTCCAAAAGTTCTTGTTTTAACAAAAGGAGATGCTACTTCACCTGCTGCAGTTCTTTGAGCTCTAAGTTCTCCTGTTCCTATCCTTGCAGCTTGCATACCAAATTGAGTTTCTAAATCTTTAAATACAACCCCGCCAGACATTGCGTCTGTTTTGTGTAGGGTTCTTGGTGTCGAATTTCTGCCAATCATGCTTGGGCTTATGTGAACAAAAGCGTCCATTTCATTAACCGCATCATCAAGTTTATCAATTTTACCGAATGTTGATTTGTACTGCCTAATAAGCTCTCTGCTTAAGCTTTGCCAATCCTTGCTAGTGAAAACATCATACAAGTCCTCTACATCTTTTCCATCTAAGGTAAATCTTAACTGTTTGCCTTTTAGTCCGTCTTGCATGTTTCTGATAGAAAGGTATGCGTCTTCTATTGTGCTAAATTCTCTAGCTCTTCCAATCTCATCTTTAAGGTCTTGAAACGCATTTTGGTATTTTAACTTTTCTGCTTGCTGTTGCTCTGGGGTCAATTTGTTCCATTTCTTTTTGGTCCATTTTTGCGTTTTAGCTATATCACCTTCTGCAGTTCCTAAAACATTTCGCCCATATAATCTTCGACTCTGATTTCCTTGCCTAATAGTTTCGGCAAATGTTTCTATCGGGTCCGCTCCTTTTTTATAAAGTCTTTCGCCAAACGTTCCAACATCCATTTGTTCTAATCTTCTGTTTGTGTAATCAAAGTAGTTCCTAATAGTTTGCTTGTACTCTACATTTGCCTGTCTTAATATTTGCTTCCCCACATCTTCTGTTGGATTAAGCCTCCACTCATCTATGGTTTTAATTAAAGGCTCCACTCTTCTTGCAAAATCTCTTCTTATAACTCCCTCGTCAAAAAGATTATCAATTTTATGTACCGCTGTTTCGTTGTATTTAGCCGAGAAGGTAATTGCGTTCATATTATAATTTGTACTTCCGTCTGCTGTTACATTAGATATATACCTGAACAAATCTTCTGGTTTTCCTTGATAAATTTTCGCATGAGCATCAGTGAGCTTGTTGTACCTACCCGCTTTTGAGTTAAAAATGTTTTTAATATTTTTTTCCATTGGAATCCATACGCCTTTTGGTGTCTGGGTAGCCGTTCCCGGGTCTTGCATAAACTCTTTTATAGATTTATCGTATGCAATTTTCATTTCTTTATTGATTTGCGCAGCAATATCTTCAGAATTAGAGTTTTTCATTACGCTGCCCAAGTTAAGTTTTAAGGTAACATTGCTAAAGCCTTGGGTTGTTCCTACTGTCACTGTTCCGTTTGGAGCTAAAGAAAGAGTTAATCTTGGGTCAATTCCTTCTCCTGACAGTTTTCCAACTTTTTCGATATCATCAAAAAAATCAACCATAGGGTTTTTATGATACTTGTCTGGCTTGCCTCGTAATATTACCTTGGTAGTTTCTTTATTTATCTTAGGGGTGATAACTGCAAATTCCCCCATATGTTTAAGTTTCCTTCCTCCGATATCTTTCTGAAGCACCATAGCTTCTACGCTTTTAACGACTGCTCCAAATAATTCTTCCGTACTTTTAAAATTTGTTGCATTAAACCCTTCGGTTACTAAATTTCCCATTTGCCTAGAGGCAAATTCTGTGGCGACTTTGTATTGGTTATGCCAATACAGTGCTCTTCCTTCAACAGAACTCAAGGATGCTATGTGAGGTCTCCATTTTTGAATAGGATTGTCTAAAGCTCTAAAAAACGCTCCGCTCAAACTCGAGTCCGCTTTTGCTTTTGAGTTTATGTAAGACAATATTCCGTCAACATAGCCTATTGTGTCCTTATTACTGAACATTTCGTCCATATTCATAAGTGGGTTTATGAAATCTTTTTGAGTAACTACGGTAGTGCTGTCTGCTACTGTTCCAAAATAATGTCCATTCTTAAAATGCCCTGTACCATTTTCGATACCAGAATATAAATTAATTATTCTTTTTTGTGTTTCTTTTTGTAATTCGCTTCTTGTTTCTACTATTCTTGGGTCAAGGTCCAGTCTCTTAACATCTCTTGCAAACCTACCTCTACCCGCTTTAGACATCTTAGAAAGACCTGTGACTTTACCTATACCGCTACCTACAGCTTTAGAAGTAAACTTAAGTGGTCTAAATATAGCACCTACTGGTACAGCCATCATAGCCCACCCTACTGGGTCTACTAACAGCTCAACTGCTCCTTTAACTCCTACGTCCATTCCAAATCCTTCTCCCTTAGCCTTTCCTATTCTAGCAGTTGGAAGGTCTATGTCTCTCCAACGTTCACCCGGGCTCATGCCCATATCTCTCCTTATTTGCAATTCTTCGCTAAAAGGAGTTGAAACTGCACCAGCAGTCCATTCGGTAAGCTGTTGCCATTTTTGAAGAGTAGGTGCAACAACTTTTTGCAAAGTCCATTTAAAAGGATTTGCACCCGTTTCCGCGTTTAATGATGCTTGACTTGCTCTGAGAGCCGTTTCGTTTGGACCTCCGCCCTGCAAATCTGAAATGTTTGGAAATGCTGCTGCCGGACCACTTAATAGTCCTCTATATCTTTCTCCTTGCTTTTGACGCGACAAATTTCTTTGTTCTGCTAAAACCGAGGGGTCCACTTGAACAGTTGTTGTAGTGGGTTCCATTGGAGAACGATACTCTGACATACGAGCTGAAGCCAATGCTCGGAAAGGAGTGTTTCTATTTTCTCTTTCCCAATTACTATTTGACCTAGCTTTATATTCTTCCCAAGGAGATGGCATTTTTACCTCACGCCACCATGGCTGTTATTTGACCAAACGGTCCTGCCGATTGAAATGCTTGAGGTGTTACATCCTGTGCCATCTGAATAAATGTTTGAGGGTCTATTCCTACCGCTGCTAACGCTCCTTGTAAATACGAAAGCCTACTTGGTGTCATTTCAACAAGTTGTGACATTGTAGGCACTACATCAAATGGAAGTTGCCCTGAAATTGCTGTGACAAAAGCACCTAAAGAAGTCGGATTTGAAAGAAGCTGAACTAAAGCGTTCATTTGGTCTGACCTAGTAGAAGCGTCTAATTCTGCCATTCTTTCTTCTGGAGTCAAACCTCCTCTTGCAACTAAAGCTGCTAGACCAGAACTTTGTTCTACAGTCATTCCTCCCCTTGCAATATCTCTTTGAAGATTTGCATATTCTGCTGGGGCTAAATCATTGAGGTACTGCATTTTTGCAATATCTGCCTGTTGCGTTCTTTCTAATCCTGCCTGTTGTGTTGCAAAATCTTCTTGCGCTTCTCTCTCTGAAGTAGCAAAGGCTTGTTGAGCTTCCCTTTCTGCAGCAGTGAACTGTTCCTGTCCTGCAACTTGTGCTTCAGTAAAAGCTTGCTGAGCTTGTCTCTCCTCAGTAATAAAAGCTTCTTGTCCTGTTACCTCTGCCCCTGCAAAAGCTTGCTGTGCTTGTCTCTCTGAAGTAGCAAAAGCTTGCTGACCTTCTATTTGTCTTTGTTCAAAGGCTTGTACGTCTTCTCTCATAGCATCTTGGAATGCTCGCTCAGCAGTAGTAAGACTTGACTGAAATTCTCGCTCAGTTTGATTTAAACTATCTTCTCTTTGTTGCTGAGCTATAAGTTGTTGGTCAGACCTTTCATATGCAGCTTCAATATCTGCAAGCTTTTGTTCCCTAAGAAGTTCTGCGTCTGCTACGGATTGAGTTCTGGCTGTTGTTGCAGCCGCAGTCTGTTGGTCCCTGATTTCTTGACGCTCTTGAGCAAGTAATGCCTCTGCTGCTTTAGCAGCATCTATTCTTGTCGTTTCCAAAGTTTGAATAGCCGTGTTGTTTAACCCTGCAATCTGTTCTTCAGTTGTACCTGTAAGCCTTGCCAACTCTGCCTGATATTCTTTTTGTATTTTTGCTATATCTTTTTCATTGGCAAACAGAGAGCTGATTTGTGCATTTTGAAGTGTTAAGGCAGACGCTGTTTGCAGATTCATTACTTCTTTTGCAGAAGTTCTATTTGTTTCAGCCACAGTTGTTGCTGCTAATCTTTGTTTTTCAGCAACTTCTACGGCAGATGTCCTAGATAGCTCCGCTAATGATATCGAATTAAGCCTGTTCAAGGATGCTTGAGTTGAATCAGAAGTCAATCTTTCTCTTTGTTCCTGAAGTCTAGCCGCATTGTTTGCTGCTGTTACTTGAGCAACAGAAATGTTAGCTTCTTCAGCTATTCTATGAGTCCAAGCCTGTTTTATTTCCTCAACTCTTACTCGACTTTCCCCTGTTATTGTAGCAGCATCTACCGTTGACTCAGCTGCTATTGTAGCCACATCTGTTTGAGTTATTCCATGTTGTTTAGCCAGCGCTATCTCAGCTTCTGATTTTGCAGATATTATAGTTTGTTCATCTGTAAGTGCTATTGTTGCCATTTCCTTTGCAAACTGTCGGTCAGCCTTTATTCGCTCAGCTTCATATTTCTTTTCATCTTCTATTCTTTTGTCAAATATCGTAGTTTCAAATTCTTTCTGCCAACTTAACGAAGCATCTACATCTCCCATTTCAGCCTGCAATCGTTCTCTTGCTAAATCAGTTTGCATTTTAGCTACTTCTCTTTGAGCTTCACTTTGAGCAAATTCAACTTCCCTTGCACTTCTTCTCTTCTCTTCTGCAACAAACCTTTGTGCTTCTGTTTGAAGTTCAACATCAGATTTGAATGGACCTTCTTGTTGCGCTGCTGTTCCTACTGCAGCAGTAAATGCCTTAATAAACTCTGCCGCTACAGGGTCAGGGTTCGTTGGGTTTGATGCTGCCTGATAAATACTGTCAGGAAGGGTTGCCGTTGCGTCTCCCCCTAAAGCACTTGTTAATGCAGCTTGTGCTGCTTGATAATCAGGTGCTCCAGCAAACGGAGTTACTCCGGGCGCTCCGGGTACTCCTCCAACTCCGGGCACTCCTCCAGCTCCGGGTACTCCTCCAGCTCCGGGAGTTAGCGCTTCATCTGGACCAAACATTTCAGAAGGTGTTACACCTTCTGTTACTCCGGGTGCTCCGGGTTGCCCCGCTGTACCTAAAAGACCTTGAAGCCTTTGATTTAAAGTTTGCGCTCGAAGCAATCTGCTTTCTTCAGGAGTTCGTCCAAAAGGCAAGTAACTAAGCCTAGTTCCCAAGGTATCAAAATCTGCTTTCGCCAACACATTGGAGTCTATAATTTTCTGTATAATCTCTCTTTGAACTAGCGGGTCCTCAGAAAATACATCTTTGACGTCTATCCCTATGCCCTGTAAAGCCGTAAGTTCCCAACCCTTTGAAAGTCCCGGGTCCCATCTTCCCACCTTGCCAAACAATATTTCCGTCAATGGGTCCTTTAATTTCCTTCCTTCTTGTAATTCTTCTAAACTTAATTCCGAATCTGGTCTTCCGCCGGGTCTTGGGTCTCTTGTAGGTACAGGTCCTATTTCTGCTTCTGCTTCAGGTGCTTGATACATTTTTTCTTGTGCACGAGTAGCTTCTACTCTTTGACCTATGTCCGCTGCTCCACGCGCTCCGCCAATATCTCCTGTAAATAGTTGTTCTGTTCCCGGGGCGGGAACATAGTCTTCCTCTCTTTGTTCGCCAGCAAAAGAACGTAATTCTCTTCTACCAAAATCTCTATTAGGGTCTACACCTGCTCTAGTTACATCACCTTGAAAATATTGCCCTGTTCCTGGTGCTTCAGGAAACCTTTCACCTGTTCTAGGGTCATAGTTGCTGGGCGTGACTAAGTTTCCTTTTATGACAGGAAGTTGATTGGCTTGAGTCCCATAGCCTCCCTGTCCCGGCTGTGGTCCTTGATAATAACCTCCACCTTCCATCCATGCCAATGGGTTTCCTGCTGTATAAGGACCCTCTAGCGTAGGTGTCGCTCCATATGGTCCATATTGAGTAGTATCCTCAAAACGCTCAAAACGTGTTTCTGGTTGACTTTTAGAAATTGAGAACCTCTGCATGTTTGCTGCCTCTTCTTCTCGCCGTCTTCGGTCCGCTTCTGCTTGACGGTCAGCTTGAAGGGCTTTGTTGAAAGCCTCCATTCTTTTTCTTTCAGCTTCAGCAGAGTCAAATTGGTTTAACCACGGGTCTTGTCCATAAGGTCCTGCCATTAGAAACCTCCTTCAAATGGATTGATAGGCTTCCTGTCAATAGTCCTTGGGTTTACCTGCGCTCCTTTTGGTTGCTGAATTTCCACGTCTTTGTATGTGGAGTTTACATCTTTCAATGCTTTTTCCGCCATTTCAAAAAACTTTACAAATCCTGCCTCTATAGGAGTTAATCCTTTTATTGCTTTTTTATCTTGATATGCCATTATGCCCCCAAGTTACCAAGTCCGGGTGGAACCGGTCCGCCTGTTGAAGGCTGCGGTCCTCTCCTCGGTCCTGCCATTTGTCTACCAATTTGATTTTGTTCTTCTACACTACCGGGTATTACAGGTCTAATAGGACCCTGTTGCGGTCCACCCGGTCCCGGTTGGTTGGTGGTAGTAAAATTACCTGCATTAGGTAACTGCATGCCACCCTGTGTATTCATTAGATTTTGCGCCATTTCCGCTGCGTCAATACCTCCAGCCCCTTGCTGAGCTGCCGTAATTGCCTGTTGAAGTATAGGTAAAGATTGCGCAGCCAAGGCACTAAATGCCTGTTGAATCTCAGGAAGATTAAAGAAGTCTTCCGCAATTCTGTTTCCAACAACCTCAAGTGGGTTGCTGACGCCAGCTTTTCTAAGTGCAGTCGTCCAGTCCACAAACCCTGCTCTCCAAGTGTCCCTCCATAAGCTAAGCTTACGTTCTTGTTCTTCAGGACTTGTAGATGTTAGACGAACTGCGCTTACATAATGTCCTTTAATATCGCTTGGTCTAATGCGAGCGTCCATGCTGCCTGCTTCGGTCATTCCAAATACAGTCACAGTGTCGCCCACTACGTTTTCTACAATTCTTAAAATAATTTCATTTGCTTCCTGAAATCCTCTTTCAGTTGCATCAACTACAGCGCCAAAGTTTAAACTTGCAATGCCTGCAAGAACTGCTGTGTGATAACCAGATGCTGCTCCTGCCGGTCTTTCTCCTCTTGCAACTGCTGGAACAGTATTAGCTTCGATAGCTTTTTCCAGTGTACTCATTGCCTGAAGTATGCTTTGAGGAGCTTCTGCCACAACTTGAGGTTCCACTTCAACGTTTGGTGGAACATAGTTTCTGGCTCCCGGCTCCTGTGAAAATTCCTGCATAACCTCTTCAGTCATACCTCTTGGTCCTTTGAAATTTAATGATGACCAAGCGTTTCTGGACACAATATCTAAATACTGAGAGGCTAGTCTTGATTCAGCCTTTATCATGCTGAAGTTACCCTGACCAATTCCTCTGTAAAGATGTTCAGGTTTGTGTCCTAAAGTCTTAATTCCTGTTTGTGGGTGATACATAATCCAAGGGATTCTTCCGTAACTATGCCTCCGAGGAGACATTGCCCAACTGTTATCTGCCATGTAAGCAACATGGGTTGATGTCCAGACTTCAGCAAAAGATACTTTGCCTGTAGATACTGGTCCGTCCCAATTGGGGAAGTGAGCCAAAATCCATTCTGTGTCAATCTCTGTATTTCGTATAAGCCACCTTGGCGTGGTACTAGCGGTGTCCCACACAAGCTCCTGTGGGTTAATTACCTCTGATACTATGGGAAATTCAAATTTCCTTTTCTCGCTTATTTCTCTTACTTTCTTTTCATATTCAGTAAAATTGCCTCCTTCTTCTGGAGGTTCTGGCATCTCGCCCCATTTGTGTCCAGCAAATTCAAACTTAACCCATGCCACCCCGTACAAACCTTGATGCTTAACTAGTTCTCTTTTAACAGGGGTACTTTGCTCGAGCATATGATGAGCTCCATTAAGAAACTTTTCAATAAGCTCCGCTCTAGCCTGAGCCCTTGGTCCGGGCGCTGGTACATCAATGTCCATAAATCTGGGAGAGGCATGGGCTACTAAGGTCTCTATTATAGAGTGGAATGTTCCTAGGTTGACTTTAGTTCCGCCCAAAGGGACGGAAAAGTCGAACTCTCCCAGATAAAATTCATCTGCTTCAGCACAATTATCATAAAATTTATCGAATGTTGCAGCCGCTCCACCTCGAGATAGCTGTGTACGCACCCACGCTTCACTAAGTTCGGGTTCTGACAATGGGGGTGCTGACAGAAGACCTATTGTTTCTTCTGCTGCGGATTCGGTTTCTCCTGAATTAGGCGAGCTGTATCTTTTAGTTACCATATTATTCCAATGCGTCCATTAAAATAGATTCCTGCGCAGTGCTTATGTCAGTCAGTTTTCGCATTTCTTGTACTTGTTTTGCCTTTCTTGCTCTTCTCCACCTCATCAAGCGTCCTTCTGTGTAAGATACACCATTATGCGTTAAAGGCGCAACTGTTTTTATTGACTGTACGGGAGTGTAGTCATCATCGTCAAACTCAGGTGGGTCGCAAGCCATAAGCGCAAGCACTTCCGCGTCCACCCAGTCATCGTGAGGAGAGTTGGGATGGTTAAATGAGTACCCCAGCCCTGATTGCTGAACCTCAATGGCATCAAGTTCCATTTGAAGTTTTTTCCATTCAGGAGGGAAGGTGACAGTTCCGTTCTGGAGAGCCACCGCATAATTTAAGAAAAGCTGGTACTTTGTCTGCGGAGTAAACTTTTTCCCTATCACGGGAACTCCTAAATTAAGAAGCTCGTCAAACAGCACGTCACCTCCCATTCCCGATGAGTCCATCATTACTGTTTCACAATTCCATAGCTTTGTTTCTGAAATAATAGTTTCTTTTTGCAACACCCAGTCTGTCTTAAGCATCTCCATTGAGAATACGGATTCTCTTGTGATTCTATTTTTTATGATGAGAACCGTAGGGTCTACCTGCTTTCCAAGGTCTAGCCCTGCAACATAATGGTGATTTTCTTTAGGTCTGGAAAGGGAACTGCCTATAGCAGCCTCATCAATTTTCCTGAAGAAACCACCTCCAACATCTGGTTGCTTAGCCATAACCATTCTTTCCCAAATCCATTCAGCAGTAGTATTTTTCTGGTCATGTATGTTTTGTTTCTGCTGGTCGGTAAGATACATATTGTCAAAGCTTGTGGCTCTTGCTGCTAAGTTTTGAGTAGAAGGATTGTTCTCTGCATACATGAACTGCCTTGAGAACCAATGAGACCGTGCTATTGGAGGTATGCCTTCTGCAAATACTCTTCCCATTCTGCCGGGAGACTCAGTTACCCACTCCACTTTGTCCCATGCAATCTTTTTGACGTCCTGTGCCTCTGCAATATGCAAAAAGTCAAGACCTACAGTCTGCAAGGTTTCCGGGTTATCAGCAGACCTTAGCTCCCACAGGACGTTTCTTCTTACGGTGTCTTTATGAAATAAACCGCTTGGTTCTCTTACCTCAAGCTCTACGTAAAATTCATCTTCGTGCCAGCAGGAACCTCTTCCTCCTGCGCGCTTATAATCTTTCCACATGTACCTTGGAATATAGGCTTTCATTTCGTTCCATACCTGCCTCATCTGGGCTTTGGTTGGAGCTACAGTCCATATGTGAATATCAGGGACAAGGGTATCAGTAACGTCTTTCCCGTCTACAATGAATTTGCTTCTCGATGCTTCGAGTATTGTGGATATAGCCTCTTGAATTGCGGCTCTTCCTTTACCTGCTCTACGTCCTGCCCATACCCATTTCCTCTTTGCGTTTGCCCTGTGTAAACTTTCCTGCCATGGAGACGGAGTATATTGAAGAATCTTACTCTTCTGAGTTTGTCTCCTTGGAAACTTCACTTGTTTCTTTCGTGCCATTTAAGCTCTCCGGATTAATGTCTCGGACAAAAGGTTTTAACCCTTCTTCCGGCTCTTGAACTTCCTCTTCTAAAGGTTCAGCTTCCAGTTTTTGAGCGTATTTGTCAATAGAACGCTGCTTATTAAGCCTATATCTTTGCGTATCATATTCAATATTTGCGAACCATCCCGCAGAATCGACTATCTTGTGGTTGATTGGTGATTGTCCAGCATTTGTTTCCAAGTTAATCACAGCAGATACGCTCATTTCATTGGCGTATTGCTCCACAAGGTTAGGGTGCTTTAAGTATTCTCCTGAAGTAACACACATTGGGTAGTGACCTTTTTCCTGAACATACTTCACGAGGTTTGCATATGTGTGCCTCTTGTCTATTTTCTCCTGAAGCTTTACAGGGTCTACCTTCAATTCCTCTGCGATACTCTCAATGTCTCCATGAGTCGGAAGCAAAATAAGGACTCTCCTAAATAACCTTGGGTAAGATTCCCAAAGGGGTAGGGCGTCAAGCACTCTTTTCCTCAATCCATCAGGAGTGAGTCCTGAAAGCCTTTTACTTGGCTTCATCTTTGAAGGGACTAACCTCTTAGAAGCTTTGCCATATGGGTTATTCTTATCTTCTTTCATCTGTTATATGTACAACTTTTTGAATACAAGTTTCAGGGACATGTGAGATTGGTATTGCGTAACCTTTTGAAGAGTATAATTCATCTGTCGAGGTACTATGCTTCTCCTCATAGCTCGATTTGTTTGCTGAAAACCATTCCTGTACTGCAGCTGTTCTTAGTATATACAATTTATCAAGTTTAATAAAATAGTAAAAGATAAACTCCGAATCGGTTTTTAAAAAACACCCTAATGTGTCTCTTTCCACATTGCTTACAGTTTCAAAATAGAAATTACCTGAAGTGTAAAAGTCAGTTTTAACTTCAACTGCAATCGCATCGTTAAGGTTATCCCTGCTTCCTTCAGCAGTTACAAGGAGGTCGATATCTTTAACTTGGTATCTTTTTTCATTCTGTACATCCCACACCCCTGTTGTACGACTTAAAGAATGTAACCAATCAATAATACGCAATACACCCTGTTCCCCAAGACCTTTTTGCACTTCCCAGCTATAGTCATTTCTGGTTATCAATTAGAGTTCCTTTTGCTTTTGGTTTAGAAGAAGTATACTACAAAAGTATCCTATTATGTAATTCCATTCATAATACATACAACTCCTAGAGCCCGTTTTAATGGTTTTTAACGGGCTCTCTTTTATTCACTTCAGTTTAAGAGTCTCAATGAAAGGGCGTAATAAGAAGATAGGGGGGCTGTGTATTTTTATGAGAGAGAACCCTTTCTTTTGGATATACGTAGTATATCTTTTCTTTAGGAGAGAGAGCTTAGAGAACATAAGAACGTAGAACTAGAACGTTCCTTGTTACACATTACGCAGCACACACTCTCACCTATGGTTCCTAGACGTTGTACTCAGCGCTCTCAGACCCACACTTACATTCACTAAGCCGCCGCAACGTGCTTCGGCGGGTAGTTCTACCCGTAGTTCTAGTAGAGAGAGCGTGTGGTGCCAAGTGGCACCCCACCTTTAGTGTTCGGTGTGCTTTCTGAGTGTCACCCTCAAACGTAGAACGATTCCTTTGAACTTTAGGATTCTTCAATTCTAGCGGTGAACCCGTACCACTTTTACCATTTTAATTTTTTTGGCGGACACTATTTTGACTTCAGCCTGCAACAATTTTCTCATTTGCTTTAAGTATCTATGACTCTACAAGTACTATCTCATTTTTTACGGAGATTCTTTATTATAATCTAAGAAGACAAATAACCTTTCCCTCACATCTGAAGCTAAGGTAAATCTCCTCGTCTGAGTAGTCACCCTGTGTTTATTCTTTTCTTTGGACAAGTTATAAGATGTCCTCCAAGTATTGATGCACTAATTTATGTGTAGAGCCTCGACGATAAATTAAACCACTATAGAGCGTTATTTCGAAAAGAACAACACAGGCTAAAGAGTTCTGTGGAGAACAGAACTGAATTGTTCTTTTCAAAATTTCAATTTCTGGTAGTCATTCTAAACAAAATTAGTGCATCAGGAGGAATCTTATGCCAAAGAAAAGAATAAACCCAGCGCTCGACGCAGAAGTCAGAGCCTTAGTTTCAGAAGTGTTCCAAGAACATTTATCTGATTATAATAAAGCCGTAAAAAATGAGATAGTGAGAGTCATAGCTGAGCAAATGGCTCACCATTTGGAAGTGTCAAATGGTAACCGCGAAAATCAGCAGGCTGAAGTAAAAATAGTTAAGAGTCCTAAGTTGCCAAAAAAGATTAAAATGGTAAAAGATGGTCCTTACAATTACCTCTGTACAATAAAACATGTCTCTCATGATGGAAGAATCCGAAAGTTCAAAGGAATCTCTGCTCATAGAAAATGGTGTCCTAAGAAGAAATAGAACACTAAAGTTCCCCCACTCCATTCGGAGTGGGGGATTTTTTTATGAAATATAAAAAAATTTGCTCTCTCTACTAGAACTATATTAAACCTAAGTAGGTTTAATATTTCCGAAGCACGTTGCGACTATTTTTCTCGCGTAGAGCGCGTGAAAAACTTCGAGATTCGAGCCGAAAGGCGCCGGCTCGAATCTCGAAGGCTTAGTGAATGACACGCGACCCCAAACAAATAAGGAAATACCACGACGCGAATACATGCGTAACGCAAACATAACGCGATGATGTTATTCACTATGCGATAAAAACACTACGGGACGCCATGCAAAAAATGGAAATGATTCGCGTATATGACACATCATACATATGATGTATGTGCTGTAGAGAAAGTGGGAAACCCCTTTATTCTCCCCCCCCTCCCTCTCTTTTGAGAGGGGGGGGAGAAGAAAGGGAGGAGAAAACCAAAACATCAGCAAGGAGTTTTTATGAAAGCCTTACTCAC
>Ga0208433_1000381_pt1 | contig 19898 bp, 11 predicted proteins | sample 3_EtaG_FD_184075 | JGI IMG/M metagenome (GOLD analysis project Ga0208433, IMG submission 184075) | Marine viral communities from the Subarctic Pacific Ocean - 3_ETSP_OMZ_AT15126 metaG (SPAdes) (version 2) | ecosystem: Environmental > Aquatic > Marine > Oceanic | place: Pacific Ocean | collected...
TCAAATACAACAACAATAAATGGTGGTACGATTACTACTGGTTCTATTGCCGCTGATAGAATAGCAGCTAATAGTATTACTGCTGACCAGATAAATACTTCTAATATAACCGCTGCTGTAGTTACTACTACATCTGTTAATGCTACAACAATTACTGCTGATGCGATAAATATGGACACTGCTACTGTTAGTGGTACTCTTGCAGCTGGTAATATTGATGTATCTGGAGTGGTAACTGCTAATGCTGTAAATGCAGTGGGGATTAGTGCATCTAGTATTTCAACAGGTACTATGACAGCTGGTGCTATTAATATGGCCAGTGGGAAGGCTCAAATCAATGCAGATGGGTCAGCAGTTTTTACTGACGTAGCGGTAACTGGTACTCTCACATCTACTGCGGGCAGCACATTTAATGCTGGCACTGTTGGTGGGTGGACTGTTGGTGCATCATCTATTTCAGCTGCTGATGGACGTTTTACTTTTCATACTGCTGGCGCTAATGAAGCTGGTAATTTTTATATAGAGCCTACTTATGCTGATATTACTGGAAACTCTAGGAGAGGAATAATCTGGAAAGAACCTAAAGATAGCGGTGGCAGTTCATCTGATTGGTGGATGGCTTTTCATGATACAGATAATAGTTGGCGTCTATTGTATAATGGAAGTAATCAGTTTCAGGTTTCATCTGGTGGTGATATTACTGCTACTGGTGGTACTGTTATATATGGTAGTGGGAATAGTATCCAGAAAAGAACAACAAGTGGGAGTGGTGGCCTCACGGTTGCTATGGGTGCTAGTACAGGATATTTTACTCCATATTATGATGCAGATACTTCTGCTTATGACTATTCTTTAGGGTCTGTTAACCATAGATGGTATAGATTGAATGCTAATCAAACAACAAATGTTGGATCAGATGAACGAGATAAAACTGAGATTACTGATTCTAATCTTGGACTAGGTTTTATTAGTTCTCTTCGCCCTATTACTTATAAGCGTAGTCATCGTGACAGTGATATAGTAAGTGATAATAAAAGCTTTGGCTTGATTGCGCAGGAAGTAAAAACTTCTTTAGAAGCATCAGGAGTTTCGGATGAAATGATATGGGAGTATGATAGTGACGCTGATTCATACTCAATGAGATATGCAGAGTTGATTATGCCTATGATAAAGGCGATACAGGAGCTTAAAGCAGAGGTTGAACAGTTAAAGAACAGTGATTAAATTTAACGTGGATTAAAATATGGCAAGGAAGACATCATTATACTCAGCACACCAAAAGCTGAAGAGCGTAAGGTCTAAAAGAACTGGATATAGAAGAAAGCGTATGGACCTAGCACAGGGCCGTGCAAAGACACAAATAAAAGCTGAAGCTAATAGAGAAGCTCTTGGTGAAGTTGTAAGTGGACTTCAATCTATTTCTACTATGGCTGGTGAGTGGAAGCAACAGAGAGAGATGGACACGTCAATACATAAAGCTTTTGAAGAGATGGGGGGTATCCAGGCTAAAGAAAAGACAGGCCTTAACAAACTATTTGGAAGCAAGTACGACTATTATCAAGGTGACCAGAAAATGGGAGCAATTGAGAAGCATCAGGCGTTAGTTGATTATAGTGTTGGCGAGGATAAAAAAAGTAAGTATTGGAATAAACAAAGTGGAGGAGATGAAACAGCTGCCCCTCCTGTTAAGGCCGATGATCCAACTGCATTTGCTAATGAAAATCAGTCTATGGCAAGTAACGTAAATAAGCCGTTAAGCGAAGGATTAACGGGACCTACGAAGTTTGCACAGGAAGTATATGAAGCTAATAAAACACATAGTCCTGGATCGGCATCTGGCACATATAATGGGCAGCCAATTAAAACGAATAGTAAGGGTCAAAATTATATTATGGAGAATGGTAAGGCCTCTATCATTACAGATGAAATGATGTCAAAACAATCAACTGATAGTGCTGAATCAGGAGCTTTTGAGGAATTTGATCCTTACAAGCCACAATGGAGTAAACCATAATGTCTACTACTGGATCAACATTACAACAGGTTGGTGGATTAGCTGCCACTTTTGGCGGACCTGCTGGTATGGCTGTTGGGGCTGGTCTTGGCGTATTAGGAACTGGACTAGATATGTTCAGCAAGTATAAAGAACAGGGTAATTTATTAGATAAATATGGTCAGGAAGCAAAGACTATTAAGTCTGATATTTCTGCCCTTGGAGAAGAAGAAGAAGCGGAGCTGGGGATATTCTCTGAAGGAGTAGAAAGACAGAGGTCTGAAGCTGGGTTTACAGCTGGAGTTGAATCTGAAGCTTCTACTGGTAGATATGGTGAATCAGTAAGGAAAAGTAATCTTGCTTATGGTGGTACTCAAGAGTCTGCTAAAGCAGAAGAAGATGAACGAAGAGGGACACAAACTGATTACCAGATGCAAGGAATGAGAGCAGGCGAATTGGCTGGTATATCAGACATACAAAAAGATTTTACTGCAAGAGAGGATGCTCTATTGGGTCAGCTGGGGGAAATAGAGACAGCTATGGCTGGAGCTAAGAGTCAGAGGAAAGGTATACTCGCTGCAGGCGCAATACTTTCACCCGCTCTCGCAGGAGCAACAATGTGGAATCAATATCAGAAGGGTAAGGTTGGTGATCCTCCAACTGAGGCAGGATAATGGCAAGTATATCTGAAGCTTTAAGATATATGGCTGACAGGGAGGTTCAGATTACCCAGCGTCAACGGCAGGGTATGCAGTATGCTCTTACTCTTGCTCAATTTGAAGCTGAGAAGTCTTTCAAGGAGCGACAATTTCAGCGTGATGTATTCCAGACTACTTTAAGCAGACAGTATGAATTGAATGAGGAAGCTCTTGGTCAGTCAGTAGGAAGTTTCTCGTCCAAGGTGGCGGCTATGGCTGATACAGTAACGGGTTATAGTTACGCTGAATATAAAACTGATGCAAATCTAAAGGCTTATCAGAAAAAGTTAATTAAGAAGGGACATTTCACAGCTGCTGACGCTAATTCTATTATGGCTGTATTGAGTGGTATGGATTCTGAATCTGAATATGTACAGAAAGGGGCTAATGCGTCAGCTCAACAGTTAGCTGTGAGAATACAAAATTCTTACAAGGCTGCTGCAGCGTTAGGTGCTGAGCAAGCTGACCCGACTGTGAAGCCATGGCTTGATACGGGTATAGTAGGAGGAGCTACTAGAGAACAGAGGGCTGCTAATGATATGATGATGAGAAATATAGCTGGTTCTCTAAAAAATAGAGATTCTATTAATAAAGAATTTATGGATATGACTGAAGATGACTTTGAAATGGATACTGATTTATATGAATTAGCTTCTACGGCTGAGGAAGCTGTTGCTCAAACTACTGTTAGTACCGTAGATCAATTACCAGGGTCAGCTGCTGATAGAGTTTCCCTTATCAGAGAATCTAGAGCAACAACAGAGAAAAATAAAGTTAGCTTACAAGAAAGATTAAATGAGTTAGAGATTCAAAGGAGCTTGGGTGTTACAGGCCTTGATGACCAAATATCACAGATTAGTATGGATATTACTACAGCTACTGGTGACCTTGAGAAGTTGGAGGCATTAGAAGGACCAGCACAAACAGAGTTAGAGTCTATGCAACTTATTAATATAGCTAAACAAGGAAATAAAGGATTTATCTTAGAGGCATTAGAAAATGGAGAAATAACACAGGATATTGCTGATAACTTATTGGAGATTGCAGAACAAAGTGGTCCTAAAGTTCAGCAAGAGTTCTTTAAGAGAAAAGGATTGTCTGGGAGACAGTACTAAACATGCCGCTTCAGGACGGCCTTACAGATAAATTTAGACAGCAGTTATCCAGTGCTGGGATATTTGCTGACGACCAAGAAATCACATCATTCCTTGAGAGACAAAATCTAACCCCAGGACTTCCATCACCTGGTACAGCTCCTCCTCCAGGGGAAGCTCCAAGCCTAGAAGAACAGCGTAGAAGATTAATTGAGGCTGGTTTATTAGACCCGTCCCAGGCTGCCGCTACTGATAGAGGCATTGGTGGTAACATGTTGTCTGGTCTTGGAGAGTTTGTATGGGGAGCTCTAGATACTGGAACTCTCGGCTTGATGGGATATGCTGATAGGAAGTTATTTGATGATACTCTAGCTGGGACTCTTTTAGGACCTGCTCCTGAGACAGAAGACACATTATGGAATACATGGGGAGCTGCCTTAGGTGGGTTGGCAGGTTTTATAGGAGCTGGCCCTTTTGGTGCGGTAAAGTTTGGAGCGAAAGCAGCTAAAATGGCTGCGGCTCCAGTTATTAGAGGGGCTGCAAAAGCTGGTAAACTTGGTGTGCCTAAGGGTACAAAGGTACTTAAATCAGTTACAGATGATATGATTAAAGCTGGTACTAAGGGTAATGCCCTGAGTACTAAAGAAGCTGGTTGGGTAACGAGTCGTATAGAGCATCTAGTTGCTAGAGCAAAGACAGATAAAGATATAGCTACAAATTGGTCTTCACATGTTAAGAAAAATCTTGATGATATATTAGAGAACGGATTTGCTACTGGCAAATTAACAGCTGCTCAGAAAGATGCGGTCAAGAAGATGTTCCATAAAGACTTAGTTGGAACAAGACCAATGAATGACTTTGTTGATATTTTTGTTAATAAGATAGGTGGTAGAACAGGGTTTGCAGTAGGGTCTATGATTCAAGAAGCTACTATGTTTGGTACTATTGATGCTGTGATGGAAGGATTTGGAGCAGCTAAAGATGACAGGCCTTATGACTTCATGGCACCTGTTTGGGGTATGGGAGTTGGAGCTGGGTTTGGTGCCCTTAAATTTATGAAACCAGCTGGAAGGGGTGCTAGGTTTTCAAAGGATTTCCAACAGGGTATCAGAGGCGCTTTACTTACCAGTCCATTTAATAAAGTAAAGAACCTTACAAGACTTCAGAAACATGCCACAGTACTAGGTAATTTTTTCCAGCAGAATAAAATAGATGATGTAGTTGAGGTCCTATACCGAGGTGCCAATCCTAAATTACAAGGAAAGATGGTGAGTTTTAAACTTGCGGACGCAGCTAAGATGTTGGAGAGAGATGGAGCTGGAAGACAAATGGGTATATATGGTAAGACTGGAGCTGAGCCATTAGGTGGTTTTCTTTCTAAAGATGCTGCTAAGAAAATGATTCAAGATGGCTTAGACCAGACCACAAAGAAGTACGGTAGAGAATTAATTAAATGGTCAGGTAAGGCTGAGTGGATGTCTATTGCTGAGAACTGGCATAGAATGGTGATTGGAGCAGGTATAATGAATGGTAGGTCTATTGCTTCAATAGCCATGGGAGAATCTGAGTTTGAATTAGGCGAGATGTTACCTCATATACTTATTGGTGCTGCTGTTAATAGAAGAGGGATGCCAAGACAATGGGACTTAAATCCTCGCAGCTCTACAGGTGTCAGGAATGTTAATCAGTTGAGAATGAATCTCCATGCTCTTGGCGTGGAGTCAAAACAGATAGATAGTCTTCCTAGCCTCGCAAGACAGACGCCTTGGCTTTCTAATCCTTTAAGAAACCAGCCCGAATTAATTGATAGGGCAAAAGAGCTAGGTATATTTGTTGATAGCGAAGAAGCCACATTTGATAACCTCCCTAAGGGTGAGAACTCTATTGATAATTCTATTGGAGAGGGTAAGCAACAGTTTGATATACTTTATGGTTATTTAAACTCGGTTCAAGGTGAGAGAATAGAGGGATTCTTTATTAAGCCTAAGAGTATGATCTCTGAGTCTCAAGCTAATAAGATGCTTAAAGCCTGGGGAAAGCTTAATCCTGATGTAAAAGATGCGGCTGGTATGGAGAGGCACTTTGAAGAACATGCAGTGGATAATAGTGAGGCACTAGAGAATGAATTTATAAATGCTATTGAGAGCCTATCAAAGATTCCCGAACTAAAATTTGTTGTTGATAAAAATAATTTGTCGAGTAGCCATTTACCTACTCTTGTTGCAAGTTTAGAATTTGCTGATGCGGTTGCGAAGGGAGAGGTTTCGATTAAAGACCCAGTCACAGGGAAAGAAGTTACTGGTAAAGAAGGGGCTCAAATATTATCTGATGCTATAAAGAAGGTGGAAAATTTATTCAAGATAATGAGAGAGGGTACTGGAATTGCCAGGTTCCCGAAGGATAGAAAGAGACCTCAAGATATACTAGAGGTTGGAGATTTACAATCTGAAGTACCAGCTGCTGAGTGGAACAAAATTATTGATGTGGTTACACAGTTGGAAGGGAAGGTAAACTACCCTGATTTACTGAGGGACGCTCCTTATGATTTAGCTGTTCATATGTTTAATAACGGTATTTATAGGGCGTCTAAAGCTGCTTCTAAACTGTTTGATAAAAAGAATACAGAAGTTCATAGCCCTTTAAGAAAAATATTACTTGCTAATAATGTAGTTTCTACGGATGGTAATCTAGTAGGTAACATTGATGCTTTTAAGTTTGAAGGTGGGACTGAAGCTGAGGTAAAACTTGCTAAGCAGTTGTTAGGTGATGTAATATCTATGGTAGGGATACAGGGTGACTATCAGATTGTTGATGTTGCTGAAGGAGACATCACAGTTAAGACAATGGATATTATGGGTACGTTACCTACATCATTAAGGGGATTTCTTAATCAAAAAGGATTAAACACGTCTCCTGATATACTCAATCTTATAAAGCATGGAGCAATAGATTATTTAACAAGAGAGCGAGTTAGAGATACTAGTTTATCTCATATGGATATTGCTCAGTTCCATAGTATTATGACCATGGTGATTGATAAGGGTTCTGGGTTTGCTGGGTTTGAACCATCAATGGAAGGTAAGCGTCCTGGATTCTGGATAAGAAAAGCTGAATTTGCTGGCAATATGGATCAGGAGTCAAAGGGGTATAAAAGCAGGCAAACAGCACTGGATCATTATAATTCTAAAGTAGATAGCCTTATAGAAAAGGGTGAAGGACTTATAGTATTAAAAGATACTATTGAACTTGCTAATCCTGATGTGGCTAATGCTTTATGGGATGCTACCATAGTAGCTGATGATGCTAATTCTGCCCGTGTAGAAATTCAAAAACTTATGGCTGGCCTTGATCCAAAGTATGGGGCTGTGTCATTACAGATACAAGACATGATAAATAAGGGAGGCACTAATGTAGGTCGGGTGGCTGGAATCCTTCAGTCCGCTGGTGTTATTAAGGCTTCTTATGAAGATGGCCGTCTAACGTATACTAAATTTTATAAGAAGTTTAATGACCAGGCTGCTGAGCAGATTTCGACAGATATAGAATTTTCTAAGGGGATGACAAAGGAACAGTCTATTACTATAGCTGAGGAACAGTTGAGAAGAGCTGCTGATCTTGCGGATAATGCTGATACTGTTATTAAGCATAGGACTAAGACCTTACAAGAATTTTTTAGAGATAATAAGTTTAGGAATTTAAATGACCATGTTGATGTTGATATTAAAGATGCTGGCGAGTGGTTAGATGGAAGAATATATCGAGCTACTGAAACTGGTGAACGTACAAAAGATGCTATATATGGAGACACAGTAAATAGAATTATAGATGAGATTATTGTAAAGAGAGATGGTAAGGATATTGCAGTAGGTGATCTTAGTGCTAGGTCAAAGGCTAGGGCGAGGAGAGAATATAGAGATGATGTAATGTCTATTGTTACTACCAGGGTACAGCAATTGGAGGGCACTAGTCTTGCATGGAGAGATGGTGTTGTTAATCCTGAGTCATTTAATTATTTAGATAATCCATATGCACAGTTTTTCCGTAGAATTGGGCTTACTATTATACCTGTTACTGGTTCTAGTTCCACTTATCAAAATAAAGAACGAGGAAGGTCTTCTCATGTATTCTTTTCTATCTTTGATTATCAGCCTACAGGTAAGATAACAAGACTTACTCCTGCGATTCAAACTATTATTAATAATGAGATGCTTGAGTTTAGGGCAGAGCTGGATAGGATGGATACGATTCAATTACCTGGTCGCCCAGAGCCAACACCTACAGGTGGTTTAATTATAATAGAAATGTCTGGCTCTACACAGCCTTTTGCTATTTTAAAGAGTGAGTTTAAGGTTGTGAGAAATCAATTTAATTCTTTTATGGATAGGTTAAGGCCTTCCATAGATGACGGTACTATTAGTGCTGAACCATTAGCTAGGCTAAGAAATATTCAGAATGCGTTAAATGGATATAGACCAGAGGGTCCACGTGTTGGTGATAGAGTAGTACAAAGGGAATTAGGCCCTGGTGCTACTGAGATGGAGATAGTAGGGGTAGAGAATGGTAAGATTAGGATAGCTGAGAGCTCGGTAGATGAGACTGGTGCAAGGGTTCAAGGCGGGACTGTACGGGGATTGAAAGATGTTGGTGATTTTAGACCATTAGAAGAGTTTGCTGCTGGTGCTGAATATTATGAGGGAGCTGTAAGACGGTTATTAGTAGAACAGTTAACCAGGTCTAATGGTGACGCATCAAATTTAATTGAAGCTATAAATGGTCAAGACATTCAGGGTATTTTAAAAAGGTTCCCAATGGTTGAGACAAAGAATTTTAAGAGGGAAATTCCTCAAATTATGGATGAGCTTCCTATGACTAGACAGGAGCGATCTCTATACGATAGTTTTAAAGATAGAGATGTTAATGTTGTACAGTGGAACGACGCAGATCATGCTAAAGTGGCTTCTGCTATTGCAGGTGATATTGCAAAGCTAGAAATTGATGGTGCTTTATTAAATGAAAGAGGCCAGGTATCTGGGTATGATAGTATTAGTTATGTTAGTAGAGATTATATGACATACCTTGCATTGACCAATGGGTTTAAGAATCCTAGTCAGCATTCATTGGTTAAGCCTGTTATATCTTCAGCTTATGGTCAGGATACTTTGTTACTTGGGAAGACATTGTTTGTTGCTTCTCCTGATTTACAGCGTTCTTTCTTTTCTAAGAATCCTAATGTAGATATTCTTGTTACCACTACTGCTTCTAAGGTAACTGATTCTAGGATTACACCTCTTGAGGTTACTGCTGAGCAGCTTAAGACTCATATAGTCCCTACTGAATCTATTTTTACTTTAAAGAAAGAAACTATTGGTGTTAAGCCAGATGCTATTGATAGTGAGAGCGCGGCTAAGTTGTCACAGTCGTTATGGAACTACGCAAATAATGTAGAGAGTGGCAATATATTTGAAAATGAATATCAGGGTAGACTCTCGGAGGCCCTTACTAAAGTGGGCGAGACTGTACAGGATAGGGGTTCTAGGAATGCTTTTATAAGAGAGGGTGCTTTTGAATCACATGAAACATTAGAGACTCTATCAGGTGGTGGGGCTAGTGCTCAGACCGTTGGTGGTATGATATACTTTTCTATGCTACACCCACAGGCTGACCCAATGTCTTATAGTTCAAATATATTTCAGAATAAGTTATATAAAACTTTTATTGATAAGGTAGTTAATAGGCAGAGTTATGAGGGTACCCATGCATTTGGTGGTAAGTCTGTTTTAATACAATCACCACATCATACACTAAGGCCTACTCTTGCAGATAGTGATGGTATAAAGCAAGTTGGTCAGATGATGTTACCTAACCATGTGAGGGAGGCGTCTCTTGCTGAACTGATTAATAAGGGACATGAGGTTAGGTTGATTTCAGTTAATGATGGATACAAAACTAAACTTGCCAGTGATGTATTCGGTGAAGAAGTATGGAATAATATGGTTAGTATTGGTGGTAATATTGGTGGGCTACATGATTTACTAGGGACATTGAACTCTATGTCTGGTGAGAAGGCTCATCCTAATTATGTTGTTGCTCATAATCAGGGGAAAACTAAGTGGGTTTTCTTGGAAGGTGACCCACAGTTACAGAAGGCTAAGCAAGGAAGGAACCTTGTTAATGAGAGGTCGGGTAAGCATGCTACTGTGTATGAACATAAAAGAATTAAGGATGGTAATAACAGACCTATGGAGGTGTGGGTTGTATCAGATAAGAATCAATTAGATATTGCTTTAGATGCTGCTAAGGAAATAGATGCTGATATTGCCACAGCTATTCAGGGCGGCCCTAATACATATGAGCTGGCTATTATGACTAATAGGTATCCTAGAACAAGACCTAATGATTTGTTAGTTCTTGGTTTAAAGGGGTTCTTAGAGAAGGGATATGGAAACTCAATGATAGTTAATAGTATGGATGTTCTTAATGTTTTAGAGGGTGATTATGATGTAGATACAAATGACTTCTACTTTACAGCTAAGAAGAATATGTGGGACTATGCTCAGAGAACTCAGAAGCCATTTATTCAACATATTGATCCAGAAAAAATAGCAATACCTAATCCTGTAAACTTCCATCAAGGGATTACGGAAGAGAGTACAATGTTTCACGATCATTTTGTTGATTCTAACAAGCTTACTAAGAGGAAGGTAGTAGGGATGAGTCAGAACTTTCCTAGACTGCTTAGTCATTTGGAACATATAGGTACTAAGGATACAGTAGAGGGTAGCCCTACTGAGGGCATGATTGTTCTTTCAAATCATAGACGTAGAACACTTAATGGTGATATTGAGACAGTAAGAATTGCTATGGATTATGATAGCAATAATGTTCAGCATGAGATTGCACTACAACAACAGTTTATGGTTGACTATGGATATGGTAGGCATCCAGAGCTGGCTTTACGACCTTCTGACTGGTCAGACTCAGTGTTGTTCCCTTCAAAAGAGGCAGGAGCTCCTTCAAAAGAGTATAGTTCTATTGGGTTTATAAATAATGTTATAGCATCTGCTACTGAACTTGCACAACCTAGAAGGCCAAGAGTCTTTGTTAAACATGTGCAGGACCCTAAGACTTTAGAGTGGGAACCTGTTGATTTAAACTGGGCTGAGAAGCAATTTATAAAGATTCATATGAACCAGCATTCAAGAATGTTAAAGACTTCAACTGAAATATTTGACCAGAGTGGTGAGGGAAAGAAGCCTGGTTATAAGGATGTACTAGATTATGCTGGAAGATACTTTTCTTTTTATAATTCTAAGTATGTAGATAATAGAATTAATACTCAGTTATGGAGGATGGCTGGTGGTGATGAGACAAAACAACGACAGATAGAAGGTATCTTTGGTCGGGCTCAAAGAACATTAAAAGCTAATCGTAGATGGAAGTATGAAAATGATGAAGTAACATTAAAGAAGGATAAAAAGGGAAAGCCAATTGCTGAGGCTAGGAAAGATGATTTTATGTTTGTTGTTAAACAAGGTCCTCGTAGCCATGACATAGAATTTAATGAGACATTAACAAAGAATATAGATAATTTACATGAAGGGTTTGGTGGCTCTGTATATGATAGGATTTTAAATCAGGTATGGAGGGACGATCCGTTAAAGATTGATATTGGTGGGACTCGTGGTCTTACTGGTACTCATATGGAAACTATTGATTTTGCTATCGCTGATTACATGGGAAGTGATAGGAGTAAAGGTGACCTTGATGCATTTACTATGGATATGGCAAGAATGGTTACTCAAGTTAATAAGGGGGCTGCTCAGCTTAAATATTTAAAGGCAGAATGGGGTAGAACCTCAAGAAATAAGTATTTAAAGGAAGCTGACAAAAAAATTAAACTTGATGCTTTGAATGAGTCTATTACTAAGGTAGAAGCACGAGTAAAAGATTTCTTACCTACTGAGTATTGGAATAAGAGGAGAGGTGAGGATGTTCCTTATGCTCCATTAGAATATGTAAGTGTTACTGGTGATGAATTAATTAAATCAACTGTACAATTATATACTATAAGGGGTGCTTTAAAGCTTGATCCTGCTAGGTTTGGCGGTGAGGCTATGAATAAGGACATACAAGATATAAGAAAGATTTTGGCAACCTATTATTCTGATGATAATGCCATGAAAACTACTCTTAGGTTTGGCGAGACAACACTGCTTGATGAAACACAGATTGAGTATCTAGCAAATACTAAGCCATCTCAGACAGTAGAAGAGGTGGTATATAATTTGATGGATAAGGGTGTGCAAGATTATGGGTTTGCTTTCCTTCTAAAGTTTGCTGACCCAGGAATGAGACGAGATCAGATTGGTGTATTTAATGGAAGGCCTGTTCCTGTTGCTTATGTTGGTCAAGATGGCACAGCTCCTAAGAGGTATGCAAGAATATTAAAGTATCTTACAAGGAAAGCTTATATGGACGGCTCTCCTTCTGCTAAGGCAGCTCTAGAAATTCTAACTAGTACAGAAGCTTCTTATGATAATCTATTAAGAAAGAAGGTTAGTTATATGCCTGATATGACCAACCCTATATGGGGAGGAGAGTATAATCTTAGGATTCCTGACTTTCCTAGGAGTATGCAATCAGCATTCACTAGATTTAATTCTATTAGTTTTGGAAGGGAAACAGGTGGTAGAAGGGATAAGTTTGGACTGTGGGACAATGATTTGATAGAGTTTTATCGTGATATATTTATTCTTCAAGGCGCTGAGCCTGAGTTTGATAAGTATATGGAGAAGATCACAAACTCTAGAGCTCTCAAGCTTGGCTCTCAGCCCTCTGATCCAATGAAATATTTTGCTGAGATATTGGAGATTCAGCGTGTTGAGGGTAACATACATGAATTTGTTAGTAAGGCTTTATCATCTGGTATCACTGCCTCTGGCAATAAGGTGGTTCTTGAAAGGTTTAAAAAGAATCCCATCTTTGTTCTTCTTGGTGGTATGGAGAATGGTAACGGTAGGAAATTTAGTTTGAATCCTATAAATAGATTAAGTTCCGATGAACTGTCAAAGATGTCTGAGTTAGTTAAGGCTGGCCGTGACATATCTATGTTTGAGGGTGGAGAAACTATCTTACCTTCTAAGGCTGATGAATTATTAAATGATAGTGAAGTAAGTGTGGAGATTTGCTGATGGCTTTGTGTACCACAACTAATGAACAGTTCAAAGAGATAAAGAAATATTATAACGAATCATTTAAGAATGATAAGGTTATTAAGGAATATTTAGCTAGCCCTGGTGAGGCATTTTATCATCTTGCTGAGGCCTGGTTTAGGTTGCCACTTGAGGTGTTGATGACTCTACCTGAGGGACAGATTGGTAAGGGAGAGATACATGGATTCAAGGTTCAGTTAGGTAAATACGTTGCGGCTCTTGAGTCTGGTAAGGTGAGTGGTAGTCAACTGTTTTATGTGACTGAGGCGTTTGCAAAGAAAGACCCTACTATTTATAGAACTCTTAGAGATTATCATCATATCTATTTCAATCTGAAAGGTAGAAGGGTCAAGCATGGTGCTATGTTTGACAAGATAATTGATGAGCTGGAGAAAGAATCGGCTAGTAGAGGATTGAATACTAAGGGCATATCATATAGAGGGAAGAAGATTACTGGTAGAACAGCAAAGAAATATTTAAATAAGATGACAGAGACAGAGCAGACTCTTATTGTTGATGTAATGAATGGTGTAGAGGGAGCTGGTGATAAGTTGCTTCGACATAGAGAGGCTATGACCGAGCTTGTTGAGAATGAAGTGGAGCTTGGTGTCTACAAAGAGATGATAGATTATGTAGAAAAGTGGTTCCCACAGTTATTGAAAGAACATAATACTACATTGAGATCAGCTGCTGAGAAGAGAGCTGAAGAAGAAGGGAAGCCTGTAAAATATCCTAGACAGCGTGTTGTTGTTACTGAGAATATGATTAGAAGGATAAGGGATAAGGATGGCAATCCTTTGACAGAAAATATGCAGACGGCTTTAAAGAATTATTCAGTATTAATGGAGGATATGTGGACAGTCCTTAGTAATGGAGTAAGAACTAAAGTTGGTACTCTTAGGATGAAGATGCAGAGGAGTTCTCCTAATGAGATAGCAAAGTTAGATCAGATTGAACAGGAAATTTTTGATAGGTTACGTCCTGATAGGGTAGCTGGGTTCTTTCCACATTATACAACAGATTTAGGGGCTGGGTTTTTAAATGGCTTAATGCCGCACTTAGATGCTTTAGATCATGCAACAGCCCCATATTTAAAGGATAGACCTACTATTGATTCAGCTATGAAGAGTATCTCTACATATATAGAGAGTCCTCATGCAAAGGGGAGGTCTGCTAAGGAGTATTCATATTCACCTAACTTTTTAAAGTCAGTCGGTGCCTACATATCTGATGTTAATAGGTTCAACTACTTGGCTTATGCGGATAATGTTCATGCTAAAACACTTGTTAGTATAGAGAATATGTATAAGGATACTAAGGGTGGTCTTGAAGGGTATGCTAAGAATATATTTGATTTCATTTCTGATATGCATATGTCAGCCACTGGTAGGAAGCCTGATATGGGTATAGATAATCCACAAGGTCATGCTTTAATGAGAAGCATCTTAGGGTTTGAGTTTATATCTAAGATGGGTATGAACCTTAGAGGTGCCGCAAGAAACTTTACACAAAGACTACTAGATTATATAGAGTGGGGACCTGTTGCTATCATGGAGTCCAAGAAGTTTTGGAATGATCCCTCACAAATATCAAGGGAAGTATTACAGGATGTGATGAAGAGCCTTGATAAGAAGGGTATTACTTTTAAGGAAGGGTCGCCTGAATTACAAGAAAGTATGGGAGCATCTCATCCAGCCTTAGCTAAGGTAGCTAGATGGAATGTTGAGACAGGTAAGATGGAGTTTGCTCCAGCTTCTAAGCTTGAGAATATGGCTGATGCAATTAGTAATGTAGCTGGGTCTAAGTTAATTGCTGGTGCTCATAGGTGGGTTGAGAATAAGAATAGAGAGCTATCATATAAGGTAGGATTCCATCAGATGTGGAAGTGGTTAAACACTTCAGCTTTTCAGGAGTACGTAGTTAACTCTGAGAATGCTAGTCGTAAGAGAGAGGGTAAGCCCGAAATTACTAGTGAAACAGAGATAGAAAAGATTACAGCTAGGAAGAGAGCTAGGTTTGCAGATAATTATGCTACTAATATGGTTATAATAAATCACTTTGATTATAATGATATATCTAAGGCTAATATATTAACAAAGCCTTGGGGTAGGGTACTAGGTCAGTTTCAACACTTTACTTTTGCATTTATGGAACGTTCGTGGGATATAATGAAGAGAGCTAAGAGTGATGTTGTTGAGGGTGATTTTGCTGGAGCCAACTTTCAAAAGGCTATGAGATATTCCTTTATATATTTTCTAGCACCAGTTATTGCGTCTGCTATAACAGGTATAGAATTTGGCAACCTTATTGAGAATGATACTAAGAGGAGAGCTGAAGAGTTAGGGGCTTGGATGTTTGGTGATGAAGAACAAAGGAAGAGAGCATTTTATGGTAGAGGACCAGTGATGGGTAATATTGGTGCTCCTGTTATGTCCGATCTATTAACAATAGGACAGCTTATGCAGTTTGTTAATATGGAAGATGATTCTATGTTAGCTTTATTGTCAGGGTATGAGGATATGTCAGGTATATCTGGTGATAGAAGAGCTTATGAAAAGACACGGCTTATTAATACTGCTCTTGCTAGATATTTATACCGCGAGGTGCCTCAGATAGTCAAGGGTAATATTGGTTGGGCTGCTCAGAGTGAACTTGGTTTATATAGGTCAAAAAAGGGGAAACAAGTACAAGAGTCTGTTATGTCTGCTGATGTGGCGAGAGCTTTGGCTAAGATAGAAAAAGTTGGGGCGACCAGGACTTAATGCAAACATAAAGGAGGCGTCCCAGCCACCCCTAAAACTATACCATATACTTTCCCGAGAGAAAATTAATTAAATCTTCACTCTTTCTATTTATTTCTTTTAAGACCATCAAAGATACTGCGTGTTCTTCTTCAAAGTTTTCAGGTGTGCTTTCTAGAATCCCCTTACATAAGGCTGTTTGCGTTTCAAGAAGTTTCACCATTGTGTCTAACATCCTATCTTCTTCACTCATTTTTTATCCTCCTTAATATAGTTAGCAATTAATAACGCATCTGACGTAAGCTGCGTGACCTTTAAGTGTTTAAATATATCTTGTGCTATTGATTTCTTTTTGTTTCTTCTTTCTGTGCCCTCCATCCCAGCTGCAAGACCATCCTTTCTATACATAGTCTGCCATGTTTGAGGGCTAATTAATTCTGGTTCTATATTATTTGATCCGAATACTCCAAGCCACATTCCAAAGTTTGTTCCAAATTTAAACATCCCTCTTTGGCCTGGCATTGAGTGTACTCGTTCAATTCCAACGAAAGTGTTGCGTAGGGTCCCACCATCCATAGTAAAATCATGCACGATGCGTCTGACAGAATCTGCCATACCTATAGGTGAACCTGGGCATTTGATAGCATTTGATTCATTTTTCCAGGGCCTTACATATATGTAGGCTATTCCACCTTTAGCTCCTGGGTCTACACCTATATACAGATGATTCATTCTATAACGTCCACCCATACTCCTTCAAATCCACATTCTTTTTCACATATGAATCCACTTATTGTATCATCTGGTGATGGTGAATCACTAAATTCTGCTTCTATTACAGTGGCTCCACATTCAGGGCATTCTTCTTCAAGTATTTCGTACATCATGGTCCATCCGTTCCGCCTGGTACTGGAGATGGCCCTTTTGTTGTGTTTGCTGTTGCTTTGTATCTTTTTTTTAGTAAGTCATAGTTATTCATTATTTCAATCCACTCGTCTTTAGTTAAGTCAGTTAAGTCTCTGGCTTGTGGATCAAACATATTAAACAAACCTTCATTTCTTACATCTTCAAACTGTTTAAATTGATCGTTAGAAACCATAATAATCTCCTTCATTTGTGGTCTTTAATTCCAAAAACATCTTCACCTGTCCAGTGTCTACTTCTTTTTGTTCTAGTGCCATAATATTCTTTCATCATACATGTTCTGCATACTGGTTCAAGAGTAGTGTGTGTAAAGATAGTAACAAATTTATAAAACTTGCCACTACCTGATTGTTTACACATTCTACATTTTCTGTGTATTCTATTGCCTAGGTACTTTGTGTTTTGTTTCGTCATGAGACGCCACGTGTGGTGACGTATAGAATCTACACTTATCTCCATAGAAACCAGCCTGTATACTTGCTATCGTACCGTATCTTGCCTTACCTGTTATTAGTTCAATTTCTGTGCTATTATATCTGTCGGGATTAAAGTTATATCCATAGAATAGAAATAATATTGTCTCAGCAATTTGTTCTATGTTACCAGACTCTGCAAGGTCCGACATTCTAGGTCTAGGGTCAGGCCTCTTTTCTATTTCTCTATTTAACTGTGATACTAATATAGCTGCAAACTTTTCCTTTTTTGCGAGCCACTTATAATCATCAAGTATCTTCTTTACTTCAAACCTACGTTCTTTCATATTCTGAGTTTCTACCAGCTGTATATAATCATCGATTACAACATCTGGTTTCTCCCTTATTATCTCCCTTAGACATGAGTCTATATCTCGAATATCATCGTACATATGTAGGTTCTTATAGATTATATCGATATTCTCTTTTGCCTTGTCCATAAGCTCGATTTCACCGTTAGGAACGAAGCCCTCGTTACCTATGCGTCTTACTTTTGAGTACAATAGTGGTTCTGACTCCAATACTATGAGTTTCCTTATCATTTCGGTGTTTGTCATTTCTCTATTGAATAACATTACTTTCATGCCTTGATGTATAAGACCTCTTAATATATTTATCATTAGTGTGGTCTTGCCATGTCCTGGCCTTCCACCTATAATAGTAATTTCACCTCTTGTCATACCTACAAGATGGTCATTAAGAACCTTAACACCAAATGGCACTATATTAGCACCAGCTTTTATCTCTTTAACAGCTTGTTCTGTTATTTCATCAATAGATTTCTTATGTGATGGGTGCATCATCTTTAGTTCTTCTACAAGTTTTGAATGATTCTCAAGATGTGTTGCAACCTCTTCAAAATCATCAAAGCTAAGATTATACATTCTATATGCACTCTTAGCTACCTCTCTTTGAATATATCTTTTCCAAACAGTCTCAGCATATTGACATGCAAGAGCCGATGATGGTGTCTCTTCAGTAAGGTCTGATACGTATAATGCATCTGGTATATCATGTCCTCGATAGTTGTCCTTGCATTTCTCATGTACAGTGATTACTGTTATAGGTTTCTTCTCTCTGTAAAGCTCCAGCATTGACTCCCATACGTGTCTATTATCTTTATTATAAAATGCATCAGATATAGGAAGATATTCCATAGCTTGTTCAATCCACTCCTCTTCTTTTAATATGCATCCTAGCACAGCCCTCTCTGATTCAGGGCTAGCTGGCATAGATTTTCTATCATCCATCTTCGCCTCCTTTCCATAATGTTTCTTGAACCGATGGTGGTTCATAATTCATAATTACTAGTTCAGTAAATATTTTACTTCGCGCTGACTTAGCACCAGCGTATTTAGTTTGTATATCATCTACATTATAGTCTTTATATATTTCTCTTATCTCATCTCTGTTATCATAGCTAACCATAAACTTACCACCAGCTTCATTAATAGAGTCACATATCTCTTTTAGTCCATTATGCATGTCCCAGTCAAATTGGTGCATATAGTAGTCACCTCTTTCACCGGCCACAACATATGGAGGATCAAAGTACCAACAGTCTATTGGTCTTGGTGGATATTTTTTAAATAGCGTACGAAAATCAAGATTCTCTATTGTCGTATTCTCGAAGTATGTCCTAGAATACTTTAGTTCTTCAAGAAGCTTATGCCTCCATTCAGATTTGGGTGTCTTAGAGAATACACCATATGGATTTTTATTAAATGAATTTCTTATAAGAAAATAGTAATGTGACGCTCTCTTAGGGTTTGGTATATCTATTACCTTACCATCCATTATTTCAGCTTTGAACCTTGTATAAAGTTCTCTACCTCGTGGTATCCAATATACATTATCAGCAAATTCATCGAATCTCTCCAGTATAGTAATATATAGATTTACAATATCATTATCAATATCATTAACTACATTCCATATAGTTTTCTTTTTACGAAAGAACATGCTAAGCCCGCCAGCAAATGTTTCAATATACCTTTCATGGGGAGGAAGCATTGGAACTAGTCGTCTTGACAGTTCAAACTTCCCCCCGTAGTAAGGTATAATAACTGGACAGGACGAGAAGTCCGGCCCAGCCACTATGCTTCCGCGATTATGGTAGGGGCATTTGCAGCCATTTTCTTCACTTCAGGCCATATTGTTGACTCAAACTGATGAGTGGCTTCCTTTTCTCTATCCATTATGTGAGTCGTTACCCACGTTAACATATTAAGTAAATCCCAATATGTCTTTGGCTTGCTTTTCAGAGTATAGTTTAAAGCTTCTTCCATATACTGCTCAGGTAGAAGTTCTAAGGCATTTGCTATATGACCTTGAAATACAGGAGTATCAACTAGCTCTTGCATATCATTCTGAACAATAACCTTACTTGATTCTACAATTTGAGGTATAATTTCATCTAGCTTATCAAGATTAGGGTTATATATGGAGTGCCTGTTGTTTACCTTGCCAAATATTTTACCTATCTTCATTCCATTGGCACATATTAACCTAAAGGCACCCGCTATTAGATTGACAGCTGTTGTACCATCGTAACTATTACCTATGTTTACAGTAGGGTTAACGAAGTCACCTTCAGCTATTTCTACTTTATCAGGGAATGTAAATGTCCAGTTACTTCTTCTACCATTAGAGAAACTTCTGGCTTCAGTTAGTTTTGCTTTATGAGTTTTCATTATTGGCATAACATGTTTCATTACTTCCTCGTTGGTGACAAGTCTATATTCGCTCGACATACAACTAAGA
>Ga0208433_1000383_pt1 | contig 19772 bp, 21 predicted proteins | sample 3_EtaG_FD_184075 | JGI IMG/M metagenome (GOLD analysis project Ga0208433, IMG submission 184075) | Marine viral communities from the Subarctic Pacific Ocean - 3_ETSP_OMZ_AT15126 metaG (SPAdes) (version 2) | ecosystem: Environmental > Aquatic > Marine > Oceanic | place: Pacific Ocean | collected...
ATAAAGTTGGCTATGATAAATTAAGTCAATTAATACAAGGATTGTTCGTTAGTCCTTACGCAGCCACCTCCCTAAGAGAATATTTTGCAGTTGGATTTACTGAATTTTACTTACATCCAGATACTCATAATTTTCTTAAAAAAATCAGTCCCGCATTATATCAAAAATTAATCAAGCTTCAAAAAATAAATACTCTTGACAACGCTGATTAAATCAGCTATAATATAAAGAATACCGGAGATTACATTGGCGCACATTTCATATTCAGAACTCAAAGATTGGGTTTATTGCGCATTTTACCACAAATTAACACGAATTGACAAGCTATCTGGCTTTAAAGGAAACGCCTTTACTGCGTTTGGAACAGCAATTCACGATGTTTGTGAAAAAAAGCTATTACAGGAAAACACAGGTGATGATTATTTTATCCAGCAATTTGAAAAGTGTTTGGATAAATTAGACGATGATATTGACATTGATGAAAAGTTAGTTGAAGATATGAGGACGCAGGGAAAACAGATTATTCCCGAAATTGAAGATGCTCTCGAAGATTATTTTGAAGATTTCGAAGTTGTTGCCGTAGAACTACCCTTATATGAATCAATTGAAAATCATAAAGAATATAAATTTAAGGGTTACATCGATGCGATTGTAAAAACTTCTGACGGTAAGACCCATATTTTTGATTGGAAGACATGCTCTTGGGGCTGGAATGCTAAGAGACGCAGCGATAAGATGACAACGTATCAGTTAACGCTCTACAAACATTTCTATGCTCAGAAGATGAATATTGATCCGAAACAAATTGAAACACACTTTGCTCTTTTAAAAAGAACGGCAAAGAAAAATAGGGTTGAACTATTTAGGGTTACTAGCGGCCACAAAAAAACAGAAAATGCTTTAAAAATGTTAAATATGGCCCTATACAATATTCAAAATAAGCGTTATATTAAGAATCGATTGTCTTGCAACTATTGTATGTTTAGACACACAAAACATTGTCCTTGAGGTGTAAATGAAAAAGACAAAAATTTTGGTCCTATCGGATCATCCACTATCGCCGTCTGGTGTGGGTACACAGACGAGATATTTTATTGAAGCATTATTAAAAACAGGCCGTTATCAATTTATATGTCTTGGTGGCGCCATGAAACATCACGACTATCAACCGCAACATGTTGAGCCATGGAATGAAGATTGGAGAATTTTTCCTGTTGATGGCTATGGAAATCACGAAATTATTCGTTCTATTATACAGAAAGAACATCCAGATGTACTTTGGTTTATGACGGATCCTAGATTTTATGGTTGGTTGTGGGAAATTGAAAACGAAATTAGAGCGCACATGCCAATGGTATATTATCATGTATGGGATAATTTCCCGGCACCCCACTTTAATGGAAGATTTTATCGCTCAACAGATGAAGTTATATGCATTTCAAAAATAACTCATAAAATTTTACAAGAAGTATCACCAGAAGTAAGTTCCTGTTATTTACCACATGCTGTTAATTCTAATATTTATTATAAATATAAGACCCAAGAAAAGAAAAATATTGTTAAAGCATTACGTAATAGAATTGCCGTTGAGAGTACTAAAGATCATAAGAATCTAAATAAAAAGATATTTTTCTGGAACAACAGAAATGCACGTAGAAAACAGAGTGGTACATTAATTTGGTGGTTTAAGGAGTTTCTTGATGAAGTAGGCCACGATAAGGCTATGCTTCTAATGCATACGGATCCAAAAGATCCTCATGGGCAAGATTTACCGCATATAATTGAGAAATTGGGATTACTAGATGGACAAGTAATGATATCAACCAATAAAGTTGATCAGGAGGAATTAGCTAATTTATATAATGCAGTAGATTTTACTATTAACATCTCTGATGCTGAAGGCTTTGGTCTCGCTACTTTGGAGTCATTATCCTGTGGTACACCCATTATTGTAAATATGACCGGTGGTTTGCAAGAACAAATAACTGATGGTGAAAATTGGTTTGGTTTTGGTATTGAGCCGGTCTCCAAATCGGTAATTGGCTCGCTTGACGTGCCATATATTTATGAAGATAGGATTGATCAGAGAGATTTTAGTGCAGCTTTAAAGAAGGCTTTAAAAATTAATCCAAAGACATATAAAAAGATGTCAATTCAAGGACGCAAACACGTTGCCGATAATTATAATTTTGAGAAATTTGAAAAAGAATGGATTGAGACAATGGATAATATAGTTGAAAAACATGGCTCTTGGGATACACGACAAGGACATAGACGCTGGCATTTGATGGAGGTGGCATAATGCGCAGAAAAATCATCTTAAAAGCCCCGGTACTCACACGCTCAGGATATGGTGAGCAATCTAGATTTGCTCTACGTTCATTACGCTCAAGAGAAGATCTATTTGATATTTATATTCAACCTCTACGATGGGGACAGACTTCGTGGATAAACGAGAATACGGAAGAACGTCGCTGGATCGATCAAACAATTGAAAAGACGATTGGCTATATACAACAGGGTGGTCAATTTGATATTTCTTTACAAGTTACGATTCCTAATGAGTGGGAACCAATGGCCCTTACAAATATTGGCTATACTGCCGGCATTGAGACTACACAAGTCGCACATCAATGGATTGAAAAGGGCAATGCAATGGATAAAATTATTGTTGTTTCTAGCCACGCCAAAAATACATTTGAAAATACTGAATATGTGGGGCAAGATGCCAATACTGGGGAGAAAAGGCATCTTCGATTGGGAACATCCATCGACGTTGTGAATTATCCGACAAAGACATACGAGAATTTGCCGAGTTTAGATCTTGAGCTAAAGCAAGATTTTAATTTCTTAACAGTAGCCCAATTTGGACCCCGCAAAAATCTTCCAGATACCGTTAAATGGTTTATTGAAGAATTTCATGATGAAGAAGTAGGTTTAATTGTTAAAAGTAATATTGCTAGAAATTGTTTATTAGATAGAGAGAAATTACATTATGATTTAAAAAACTTTATAAGTGAATATCCAGATAAAAAATGTAAAGTTTATCTTCTCCATGGAGATATGACTGATGAAGAAATGCACGCACTTTATATTCATCCACAAATTAAGGCCCTTGTTGCATTGCCCCACGGTGAAGGATTTGGGCTTCCTATTTTTGAAGCAGCCTATAGTGGACTTCCTGTAGTTGCCACAGCTTGGTCTGGCCAGCTAGATTTTCTAGTCGATAAAAAAGGCAAGGAGCAATTTTATGGTGTTGCCTATGATTTACAATCGGTTCAAGATAATGTTATATGGGAAAATGTAATTATCAAGGAATCTATGTGGGCCTATCCACGCGAACAGTCTGTTAAAGAACATATGAGAAATTGCTATAATGATATTTTGTCAAATTCAGATGATTTGGGTGTTGATCGCGCCACAAAATTAGCGACGTATATTCATGATGAATTTGCTGCCGAGAAAAAGTATAAAGAATTTTGTAATGCGATAGCTGACGAGGAAGCCCTAGGAATTGAAAATTGGCTTATGGCGCTGGATGAAGACGTTAAAGAAGACGAAATAGTGGAATATGAATGATATTTGCTTTGTATCCGATTTTTTTGCAAATCAAGTAAATGGCGGTGGCGAACTCAACAATGAGATTCTGATAAATCTGTTGTCTGAAAAAGGACACAATGTAACAAAGATCAAAAGTCACACAGTAAATTTAAATTTTCTTAAACAGAATAAAGATAAAAAATTAATAATAGCAAATTTTGTTAATATGCTCCCCGATTGTCGGGAGCATATACAATCGAATTGCGATTATGTAATTTATGAGCATGATCATAAATATTTGATTAACAGAAATCCTGCCGAATATGAGAATTATTTAGCTCCCGCTGATCAAATCATCAATAAAGAATTTTATAATAATTCTAAATTTGTTTTTTGTCAATCTAGATTTCATGCTGATATTGTTGAAAAGAATCTGCAAATAGATAATATAGTCAATTTAAGTGGCAATTTGTGGTCAATTGACGCCTTAGATATGATGAGGGAATTATCAAAAAGAGAAAAGAAAGATAAGTGCTCGATAATGGATTCTAATATCCAACACAAGAACACGTCCGGAGCAATAAATTATTGCGTTAACAAGGGATATCAGTTTGAACTCATTCTTCCTTGTGCTCCGCAAGAATTTTTGAGCAGAATATCAAAAAATGATAAATTTGTTTTCTTTCCTTTAACACCTGAAACTCTCTCGCGAATTGTTGTAGAAGCAAGAATGATGGGAATGAAAGTTGTAACAAATAGACGTTTGGGGGCCGTAAGTGAAGAATGGTTTTCTATGAAAGGCGAACCATTAATCGATTATATGTTAGATAAAAGACTTCAGATATTGAATAAAGTTGAGCTTTTTGTAAATAATGAATAAGATCTGTTTAATCACACCGCCGTCACCTTTTTTGCTTGATGAGCGCGTTTTTCTAAATATTGGAATTTTGAAAGTAGCCGCAGTTTTAGAAAGAGAAAACTACAAAGTCGATTTTATAGATTTAAGTGGCGTTGAAAATTATTTAGATGTAATAGAAAACTATGTAATGGCGAATTCAGACATTGATATTTTTGGACTAACGGCCACAACGCCGCAAATACCCAATGCAGTAAAAATATCAAAAGCTATAAAACGAATCAATCCTGTTAATAAAATAATTTTAGGTGGACCACACGTAACATTAATGAACACTGCTTCAAAAAGAGAGAAGAAGCGAGATCTTGAATATAGTGATAGAGCCACCAAAGATGTTGAAAACTTATCAAACGTATTTGATGTCCTCGTGTGTGGCGATGGAGAGCGCGCTGTCTTTGAAGCCTTGAAAATAGAAAAAGGCGTTATTGACGCTGACGATAGAAAATCTCCCTTCTTTCTTACTAACGAAGATTTTTCCACCCTTCCAATGCCAGCTAGGCATCTGGTTGATATGAATACATATAATTATTCGATTGATGGCTTTAAATCGGTTAGTTTAATTGCACAGCTAGGATGCCCCTTTCGTTGTTCCTTTTGTAGCGGACGTAATTCGCCATTTCTTAGATCAATTAGGCAAAGAAGTTCCGAATCGGTTTTACAGGAAATAGATCATTTATATAAAACTTATGGATTTCAAGGCTTTATGCTTTATGATGATGAGTTAAATGTTAATCGCGGCATGATTAAGTTAATGAACATGATAGCAGATTATCAAGAAAAAAATGATGTAGAATTTAGATTGCGGGGATTTGTTAAAGCTGAATTATTTAACGAAGAACAAGCCCGCGCCATGAGAAGGGCCGGCTTTCGCTGGCTGTTAACAGGATTCGAATCGGGCGATAAGAAAATACTGAAGAACATTAAGAAAAATGCCACAATTGATGATAATACTCGCTGTGTAGAGACAGCAAAAAATAACGGGCTAAAAGTAAAAGCATTAATGTCGGTCGGACATGCCGGCGAAAGCCATGAGACAATTGAAAACACGAAGAAATGGCTTCTAAAAGTAGAACCAGAAGAGTTTGATTGCACAGTGATTACAGTTTATCCAGGTTCTCCTTATTTTGATGATGCTAAGCTATTAGACAATATGTATGTTTATGAAGATAAAACCAATGGCAATCGACTTTATCAATCACCAATTGATTATTTAAAGGAATTGGATTATTATAAAGGAGATCCAGATGGGGGATACGTTTCTTATGTGTGGACAGATTATATTTCTGCACAAGATATTGTAAAGGAACGCGATAAATTAGAAAATGAAGTTAGAACAAAATTAAGCATTCCATTTAATCGTTCACATCCGGGTATCGTGTATGAACATTCTATGGGTATGGGCAATGTGCAGATTCCAGAACATATTCTTCGGAGTACCATGTGACGTTTTTTAACGTTATCGTTCCATTTTATAATGCTGAAAAGTGGTTGACTCGCTGTTTAAAAACAGTAAAAGCGCAAGATTATGATAATTATCGCGTAGTTATTATCGATGATTGCAGCACAGATAATTCAAAATCGGTTATTGAAAACGAAATCGAAGGATTTGATAAATTTGAGTGCATTACGACGACAAAAAATAGAGGCGCCCTAAACAGCACCTTTACAGCAATCGAGCATATTAAGCCAGATGACGAAGATGTTGTTCTTGTATTAGACGGCGATGATTGGTTTGCCAAAAAAAATGTGTTATCTACCTTAAATGATGTGTATACTAATAATGATTGTTTAATGACTTACGGAAGTTATATAGAATATCCAAGTGGCCAGAGAGGAAAATTTTCAAAACAATTGCCCGAATTCGTTATAAAGAATAAAGCTTTTAGAGAATATGAGTGGGTGACTTCCCATTTAAGAACATTTAAATATAAACTTTGGAAAAATATAAGACGAGAAGATGTATTAGACTCTAATGAAAAAATATATGCCATGGCCGGCGATTTACCCGTGATGTTTCCAATGTTAGAAATGGCAGAAGAGAGAAGCTTCTTCATGGAAGAAATTTTATATGTTTACAATAGAACAAACCCATTAAATGAAGATAAAGTTAATCATGAACTTCAATTGACAATTGAATATAAAGTTCGAAGTAAGCCGATATATCCAAGATTGGAGGAAATACAATGATAAAAAGATCAAGAAGAGAGCACGTACTTGAATTAGTAGAATCAAACAAAGATTGGAATGTTTTAGATTTAGGCTGTGGCAGAGATGGCATCAAACTAGCTAGAACATACGCTGATATTGAAGATTACACTTCTCTTTATCCCAATCATAGATTTGTCAAAACAGAAGCTTCAGAAACCCCCTTTAAAGACAAAGAATTTGATTTCACATTTTCGCTTCATATTGCAGAACATATACCAGATCCTTATAAATTCTGCAAAGAATTAACTAGGATTTCCAAGAGGGGACTTATAGAAGTTCCCACCCCATTTTTTGATAATTTTGTGGAGGGTAATTCTAATCCGCCCCCTCACGGACATGTATGGTGGATTACCTTTGATGATATAAAAAATGAAATGGTATTTAAGCCGCGACTAAGCGTTGTTAGCGAAACGATAGTACCAGCAGACACAACATTTTTACATCCATTTTTTAGGGATAGTATGGTACTTGAACTCTATTGGGAAGATACAATAGAATTAAGAAAGGAAGATTCTTGCTATTCGTTTACTGCTGGGAATTCCGATCCTCCTAAAATTTTTGATTTAAGGAAAAAGAAAAATGCTGAATAATATTCGCATATGGAGGCTGTGTTAAAGATATGAGACTAGAATTCGAAGATATAATTAATAAACATCAAGGAAAGCCTTGCGTAATCGCTCTTCATGGTCCCAGTTTAGACGAGAATATAAATAAAATCGAGCAGTTACAGAAAGAAGATCAGATCATAAGATTCTCTGTAAATGAATGGTATGATCATTTTTCTGTAAAGCCAGATTATTGGGTTGTTTCTAATGGCGAATTTACAATTCAAGGATCTTTGATGGGGAGCCCAATTTGGACAATGAGAAATTATCCTCCGGATGTTTTTAATAAATATAAAATACCATTATTTTATAATTTAACGGCCGATTTAACTCCTTTAGACATGATTGAAAAAAGTTTGAATTGTGATTATTTACCATATGATACACGACACTTTAAAGAACATACATGTTTGCAAATTCTCAAAAATTTTAAAGATTATTATATGACAAATGAAAACTTAGAATATAATTTCTATGGCAATAATACGCAAATGTGGAAAAGACCGAATATCTCAGGATTTTCAGAATGGATAAAACAACTTCACGGAAAGATTGGCTTTGGTTGGGATATCAGAGCTACGTGTTGTGAAAATGCCATCTTTCCAACATTACAGGAAAAGTTGATGGAGCACGCTGGCCACAATCAGCATGCTAGTCCAGGTCAAACAGTGGGTCTTTTTTGTATTATGTTCGCAATTTTAATGGGATGTAATCCTATATATGTGAGCGGTCTTGATTTAGATTGTACTTTGGGATATGCGAAAAAAGCAAATCCCAGGGCAACGTTTAACGAAGGTCACATGGGACATTGGAAAAAAATATATAAGAAATTTTTAATTGATGATATGAGAATATTAAACGAAAGCGCCAAGTTAGTTGGTATTGATATAATTAATCTTAATAAAAATTCATGGCACAACGAATTCGCTAAAGGTAATTTTAACTTTTAACTTGACATTGCGACTGTGTGTGTTATATTATAGTAGAGATAGGTGAGACTTATGGTGGTTAACGAACTGGTTAGAGATATTGTACCTTCTGAATTTGAGGGAACAACAGTTACATTTATTAATATGCCCTTAAGAGAAAGTGCCCTTCCAAATACACCACCGGAAGGGCCCCTGATTTTGGCCGCCATTCTAAGAAACTTTGGTGCTGAAACACATATAATTGATTTAAATGCTTATAGAATAAAAGATGAAGCAGCCATGCAAAGAAATTTGCCGAATGGCAGACACTTAACTTATAATGAAGCCGAACAGATGTTTTTGAAGCACTTGCACAATGTAGGTGATCAAGACATTGTTGCGTTCTCTGGGAAGATAACTACTCTGAGATGGCAAGAAGAGATGGCCAAGATAGTACGCCGTCATCAGCCAGAGGCTTTTCTTGTTTCTGGAAATGGTTTGGCCACAGAAATAAGAATGGGACTGTTTAACTGGATTCCAGAACTTGATGCAATTGCGAGATCAGAAGGCGATGATGCTATTTTGATCATTGCCAAAGACGCCAAACTCATTAAAGAGAAGGGCTGGAATGGAGCGATTAATTCCGGCCAGTTAAGTCCGTTTTATAAAGGCGAGATAAATGGACGACATCGTTTTATGTATGAAGGCAATCGCCCTTCAAATTTAGATATGCTTCCGTATGGGGCCCTCGACCTATTGGAGAGCGATCCATATGGATATAACGTTTTAGAAGACTATATTAACGTCCCTGTATGGGGAATCGGCGCCAACAATAGTTCTGCCACCCCTTTTACGATGAAGAGAAGCTTAACAACCGTGAGCAGCCGTGGTTGCCCGTATGCCTGTGCTTTTTGTTATAGGGGAGCCCAAGGCGAAAGAAACTATGGAATGCGCTCTCCGGAGCACATAGCACGACAGGTTAGAGGATATGTTGATAAGTATGACTTGGATTTCATCGGATTTCCGGATGACAACTTCGCAGTGGATAAAAGAAGAATCAAAAATTTTCCACCGGTTTTTAAAGAATATGGCTTAGAACATGTACGCTGGGGCACTCATACACGAATGGACGAGGCTGATGCTCGTTTATATGATATGGCAGAATTCGGATGTGTCTATATTGGATTTGGCGCGGAATCTGCAGCCGAGGATACCTTAAAGAATATGAAAAAAGGCGGATTTATTCTTAAGAATGGCATGACCCCAACAAAAATTAATGGACGAGTATATGAATTTCCCACCACAATGGTCAATGCAGTCAAGAATTGCAGAGATACAAACATTCATGCGAATTGTACTTGGATCATGGCTTATCCCGGCGAAACTTTAGAGGATCTACAAACAAGTGTTGCCTTTATTACTTGGCAGCAAAATTTTTGGACAAAAGGATATACACCCGGTACCTCTGAATATGATATAATGAGAAGTGGAGTCAACAGAAAAATGTTTACTGCCACAGCTTATCCGGGTACAGAAATGTGGAATGTTGTAAAGCCACAATTGCAAGAGCATTTTGATATTTCATTTAATGCTTTCGGTCAGCCAGAATGTGATGATAACTTTCATCATTATGTGCTGGAATTGGATGATGCAACCAAGATTTTAAATGACAAAAAAGGTAATCCAGTTAATTTTGGTGAATTGCCATTAGACACATTTTTACAAGCTAGAGAATACATTGACAATGATCAAATTGAAAAAATACTTGATATTTAAGGAGAAATAATGAATAGAGTTTTTATGATTGCCGAAATTGGAATTAATCACAATGGTAGTTTAAGTATAGCAAAGAAGCTAATTGATGCAGCCGCTAGTGCCGGCTGCGATGCCGTAAAATTCCAAAAGAGAACAATCGAGACAGTATATTCCAGAGAAGAACTTGATAAGCCGCGAGACAGCCCATGGGGAATCACTAATCGCCAGCAAAAGGAAGGCTTAGAGTTCGGAAGAAAGGAATATGATGAGATTGATCGATACTGTAAAAATAAAGGAATTGAATGGCTTGCATCTGCTTGGGATATAGAAAGCCAACATTTCTTAAGACATTATGACTTAAAATATAATAAGGTTGCCTCTGCGATGTTAACACATCGTAAGCTACTTGAGACAATTGCCGAAGAACAAAGATACACATTTATCTCGACTGGTATGAGTACAATGCAGCAGATTAGAAACGCAATCCGAATATTTGAAGACGCGAACTGTCCATACGAATTAATGCATTGTAATAGTTCTTATCCAATGAAGCCAGAAGATGCGAATTTGTTAATGATTCGCACTCTTCGCCATGAGTTTGGTAAGATGATTGGTTATAGTGGCCACGAGGTTGGTATTATTATAACATGTGCTGCAGCCGCAATGGGCGCTACATCCATTGAACGTCACATCACCCTGGATCGGGCAATGTATGGTTCTGATCAAGCGGCCTCTTTAGAAGTTGGCGGATTACATAGATTAGTTACTTATATTCGCGAGATTGAAAAATCAATTGGCGATGGTATCAAGAAAGTTACTGATACAGAAAGAAATATTGCCAATAAACTTCGCAAGGTCGATACTTTGTGACAAAAATCGATGCGTTGATACCAGCCCGCGGCGGTAGCAAAGGAGTTCCTCGTAAAAATATAAGAATAATAGGAAACCATCCCTTAATTGCTTACTCTATCATAGCATGCAAAATATCAAATAAGATAGATCGCGTGTTTGTTTCTACAGATGATCCAGAAATTGCGGCGGTAGCAAAAGAATATGGTGCGATTGTTCCTTTTATGAGACCATCAGAATATGCTGGAGATTCTTCAGGCGATAGAGAAGTAATTAAACATTTCTTTGAGAACATTGAAGTTGATGATGTTGCTTATATGCGCCCGACTACTCCAATGCGCGATCCTAAAAGGATAGATAAATATATCGATTTTTTTTATTCAAACAAAGATAAAATGTCTGGTTTGCGATCTATGCAAGAATTAGCAGAACCTCCCTATAAAATGCTCAAAATAGAACAAGGATACTGTACTGGTTTCTTTAAACATTTTCAAGGGATAAAAGATTATACTAATCTACCCAGGCAAATGTTTCCGAAAGCATATCTTCCTAATGGATATATTGATATAGCAAAGTACGAAACTGTGATGAATTCATCGAGTGCCTTTGGCGTAGAGATAATGCCGGTGATAACACCATCAATTGTCGAAATAGATATGCAGGAGGATGTTGAAATGTTGGAATATCAAATCAATAACAATCAGCATACAGATCTCATAATGAATTGTACGCACCATAGGAAGCTTTAAGATGATCAATACCAAAAATAGAACAATACATGATACTTTTGATATCAATGATGACTTGACTGGGTTTCACCCTAGCGAACTTGAATCAGATAATATAAATTCACAGTTACCGATGGTATGGCACAAAGCAAAAGATTTTAATATTTATGACGAACATGGCAACAAGTGGATTGATTTAACTTCTGGCATCTTCGCTATGAATGCCGGACATTCGAATCCAGTCATTAATCAGGCGATAAAGAATCAACTAGATGCCGATATGGTGTTTTCCTTTTTGTATTCGACAAAAATAAGGAAAACATTAGCCGAACGTCTCCTTGAAATATCGCCTTCTCATTTTGAAAAGGTTGTATTGCTTAATACAGGCTCAGAAGCAACCGATACGGCATACAAGCTAATTAAATATTGGGCCAAAGCGAACGATAGAAAATATATTGTATCATTTAGAGGCAGTTATCACGGAAGAGTTTTAAGCACTGATTTAATGAGCGGTGGTCAAGGAAACAGCAATTGGTCTAATGTTACAGATGACGATATTCTTTTCCTAGACTTTCCTTATGATAAAGAAACACAGTTTGATCCTTCTGCATTGGGAGATCCCAGCAAGATAGCCGCATTTGTATTAGAAACATATCAAGGATGGAGCGCCCAGTGTTATCCTGACAAATATATGAGAGATTTATATGATTTTGCAAAGCAAAATGGTTGTTTAGTTTGTTTTGATGAGATTCAAGCTGGATTTTATAGAATGGGAGAAATATATGGCTATCTTACATATGGAGATTACATTAAGCCAGATATTGTTTGTCTCGCAAAAGCTTTAGGGGCCCCCCTCCCGATATCGGCTGTCTTGAGTACTAGAGAACTTATTGACGGCGCCAAAAAATTAGGAGGCACAAATGCCGGCAATCCGTTATGTTGTGCTGCTGCATTAGCGAACATTGAATTCTTGACGAACAAAGCCTTTCAGAATGAACTGAAGAGAAAAATTAAAGTATTTGAAAATCGCTTAAAGAATTTAGAAAAATATGACATAATAAATTATATTAATGTTCGTGGAATGATAGGGGCAATAATCTTTAATAATAAAGAAATCGCCAACTCTGTTGTTGTAAATTCAGTTAGAAAAGGCGTCATGCCAGTTAATACTTGGTCAACTTCTATTAAGATTGGCCCCCCGCTTACCATTTCTATTGATGCGATTAATGAAGCATTTGATGTGATTGAAGAATGTATAACGAAACAAAATCTATCTTAAAAGAATCTAAGTATATAGAATATACCTATTCAAATAAGATAGCACCACCGGGTGCATATCCAGATTTACTCTCGAATTGGCTTTTAAAAAACGTTTACAAGAGGACTGGTAAGATTATTGATTTTGGATGTGGAAGAGGAGATTATTTAGAAGCATTTAAAAAATTACAATTTCAATCTTACGGATTAGATATTTCTCCTTCGATTGAGGAATTATCTGATTATACAGTTGAAAGAATGAATTTTGAAAAAGATGAGCTTCCATTTCCAAAAGAAAGCTTTGATTTTGTTTTTAGCAAATCAGTAATTGAACATCTGCACGAACCACATTATTTTTTGAAAGGCATATATGATTCTTTAAAATCAGGAGGCAAAGCAGTTGTTATGACTCCAAGTTGGGCCCATACTTATTGGGGCCCTTTTTATATCGATCATACTCATGTTAGTCCATACACTCTTTTTTCGTTAAAGTCAGCACTAGAAATGGAAGGCTTTAAAAATGTAAAGGTAGTGTATTTTTATCAACTTCCGTTTTTGTGGAGATTTCCATGGTTAAAGATTTTTGTAAAACTCTTTGCTAAATTACCATTACCATATAAACCATATCATGATGTACCTTGGTCTATTTCTAATAGATATAATAAATTGGTTCGATTCTCGAAGGAAGTTATGCTATTGGCGATAGTGGAGAAATAGATGACAAGCATTAGACACACAGGCATTGTTGTTACTGATATTGAAAAATCGATTCAATTCTATAATCGTTATTTTGGCTTTGAAGTACGGAAGGATATGGTTGAATCTGGAAAATATATCGATAATTTTTGTTCTCTCGATAATGTAAAAGTAAGAACTGTAAAAATGGCTCTAGAGAATGGAGATATGATCGAACTTCTTGATTTTGTATCTCATCCAGAGCGTAATAAAACCAAAAAAATCAACCACATTGGTTGTTCTCATATGGCGCTAACAGTCGAAAATTTAGATGAATTATATAATATGATGAAAGATAATGATGTCTTTTTTAATTGTGAGCCACAATTTTCGCCCGATGGACAAGCGAAAGCAACATTTTGTAAGGATCCTGACGGAACGTTTTTAGAATTAGTGGAGATATTGACTTGAACTTGGGAGTTATACAGGGCCGGTTATCAGAACCGGTTAACGGACACATTCAGGAATTTCCGATTGCTTGGAGAAAGGAATTTGAATTTTTAGATGAATATGGGTTAACGCATATTGAATGGTTGATTACAAAAGGAAGCGCAAAAACAAATCCTGCTTTTGATACAAACGTATCTTTAGTTGAGCTACCTATTAGCTCATTATGCGCTGATACTTTGGTAGACAGCCGTATCGTTGATAAGGATTATCTCACAACGCATCTAACACCTATTTGCGAATCAGCAGTTCGAAACGAAATAGATATGATTACTATCCCACTTTTAGAAGATAGTAGCGTAGAAGACTCAGAGATTAGATATAAATTTAAGAAACTTATTGTAGAATTTGCGAAAAAGTTTCCAAATTTAAAATTTTCTTTTGAATGCGAGTTGCCAATTGAAGGATTATATGATATATTAGAATTGTCTGATAATTTTTATGTTACATATGATACGGGAAACATTACATCATATGGTTTACAACATGAGAAATATATTGATGCATTTTATCAAAAGATAAACAATGTGCATTTAAAAGATAGAACTTATGATGCAAGAACCGTTTACCCGAGTACTGGAGATACTAATTTTAAATTAATTTTTAAGAAACTTGCCTCTTTGGGTTATAATGGGCCCTATACAATGCAGACTGCAAGAGGCGCGCCAGGATTTGAAATGTGGACGATCTTAGACCACAAGGAAATTTTACAAGGATTATATAATGCAAAATAATATTTTTGACTTAACAGGAAAAGTTGCCGTGATTACAGGTGCTGGGGGCATTCTTGGCCCTAAGCATGCCGAGGCAGTTATTGAACACGGCGGAACTGTAGTTTTAACAGATTATAATGAAGATAAAGCAATTCAAAAAGCTAATTTTCTGAATGAAAAATATGGAGAAGGTTCAGCAATATCATATTATATGGATGTTACTAAAAAGGATACAATTGTTTCTGTTGCAGAACAGCTTGACAAAGTTGATATTCTAATAAACAATGCTGCTAAAGATCCCAAAGTAGAAGACTCAAAAGGAATGTCACCAAGTTCAAGATTTGAAACAATGACGCAAGAGTATTGGGAAGAGGGAATTAGCGCTACTTTACATGGAACTTTTTTCTGTTCCCAAGTCTTTGCTAATAAAATGCTTGAGAATGGTGGTGGTGTGATTATTAACATCGCATCGTGTTTAGCGAATATCGCCCCAGATCAAAGAATCTATAGACAAGATGGCCTTGAAGAAGATATGCAGAATGTTAAGCCAATCACCTACGTTGCCTCTAAATGGGCCGTTGTTGGTATGACTAAATATTTGGCCACCTATTTTGCAGACCGTGGCATTCGTGTCAATTGCCTTAGTCCAACTGGTGTCTGGAATGAAAGAATTCCGGAACACATGGTCCAAAGAATAGCCAATTTAAATCCAATGAATCGAATGGCCCATATCGATGAATATAAGGGCGCCATTGTCTTTTTAGCTTCAGATGCCAGTTCATATATGACAGGTACAAATTTAATTGTTGATGGTGGCAAAACAACGTGGTAGAAGATAAAACAACACTAAAGATGAAACATGTCCCCAAAGGATGGGGTTATGAAAGATGGATCGTAAATTGTGAAGAATATTGCGGAAAATTGCTTTATTTTGAAAAAGGCAAACGATGTTCTTGGCATTTTCATGAAATAAAAGATGAAGTATTCTATGTACAATCTGGAGTTTTAATGGTGTATTATTCTGATAAGGATGATATAACAAAGGCAAAGCAAAAAGTTTTAAAGGCTGGTGACAATTTTCATGTCTATACTGGTCTACGTCATCAAATGGTGGCTCTAGAAGATACTGAGTTATTCGAATTTTCAACGCAACATTTTGACAGCGACAGCCATAGGATTGTAAAAGGTGACTAATGCGTTATATTGTTGATATTGATGGAACTATCTGTAATAATACAGATGGAAATTATGAGGTGGCGTCACCTTTCCCGGACAATATTGAAAAAATAAATCGCTTATATGATGCAGGATATGAAATTGTATATTGGACTGCTCGTGGCGGCACAACTGGCATAGACTGGACTTCTTTAACGACAGAACAGTTGAAAAAGTGGGGCGCAAAGTATACTGAATTACAAATGAGAAAGCCGCATTATGATTTATTCATTTGCGATAAAGCAATAAATTCGGAAGAATTCTTCGGAGAATAAAATGAAGAAATTAAAAGTTAATTATTATGATAGTTTGATGACAAAAGAAAATAATTTTGATCATCATCAAGCTTGGACTATGAGTCGAGCTTGGAATCCTAAAAGAATGGAATGGATTTACGGCGGCGGTTGCCAACCGTGTGCTGCAGCACCAATGAAAAGACTTCCGGAAGAAGGAATAGAAGTATCGCTCTTTACGGACAAAGATATAACGTCCCCGATGGTTGATCAGGTACAAACAAAGCATAAAGTTGCATACCTTTCAGAGTGTAGAACTATTCATCCATTTGCCTATAGGCATGCCCGAATAGTAAAAGACAAATTTGATTATATTTTTACTCATGATCAGGGACTATTAGATAGTGACCCTAAATTTGTAAAGAATGTATTGGGCACTTCTTGGATTAATGATGAATATGCAAAAATATATAAGAAAAGTAAAATGCTATCACACATTGCTTCTGATAAGAAATGGTCACGCGGCCACAACTTAAGACATATTGTGGGCGAAGCGATTAAAAGTAGATATAAAGCCGATTATTGGGGCTCTGCATATAAGAAATTTGATTTAAAGACAGAAGCATTAGCAGATTATAGGTTCAGTATCACAATAATGAACGCAAAACACGAGAATTACTTTACTGAAACATTAGTTGATACATTTCGATGCGGTACTGTTCCTATTTATTGGGGTTGCGACAATATAGGAGATTTCTTTAACGCAAAAGGGATCTTAAATTTTGATACAGGCCCAGAATTATTTGAGATTCTCAACAATTTATCTGAAGGATTATATCTCGATATGATGCCTTATATTGAAGAAAATTACGAAATTGCTAAAAAATATGTCTGTGTTGATGATATAATAGCTGAAAACATTATAAAAACTTTAGGTTTAGAAGGATATGACTAGAAAATATTTACCAACACTATCGGAATTAATAGACAGATTATCGATTGCGCAATTAAAAGAAGTCTTTATTACTGAGCATAAAGAAGAATACGCACAAGAAATTTCTGATATTTGCCACGATATTCAATTGGTTCTTGATTCTTGTGAGAACATCGATGCCGAAACTATTCGCGCCGTTGTTGTTCTGTCTCAGATGAACTTACATATTTGGCATAATGAATCGAATTATAGAAAAGGCGTTAAGGATGGTAATAATTTGGAGCTTACACACGGTTTAAATGGCGTTCGAAATACAGCGAAGAATAAGATTCAGGAGATCGTAGGTGGCAGAAAAGACTATAAGATTGATTGTCTTGCTGCCGAATTTAAAGATTGGGAGATTAGTTGGAGATGAATATTTTAATTACTGGCGGTGCAGGATATATCGGAAGTGAATTGCTTTCGTTTCTATTAGATGAACACAAAGTTACAGTTTACGACAGTTTGATGTATGAACCTACATCTTTATTGCGATATACCACAAGCCCCAATTTTTCTTTTGTCAAAGGAGACGTTAGGAACAAAGAAAAGCTTAAAGAATATATGGATAAAGCAGATATTATTATTCCTCTGGCCGCTTTAGTTGGATTTCCGCTTTGTAGGGATAATCCACGAGAGGCGCACGAGGTTAATCATTTGACAAACAGATGGATTGCAAAAAACAAATCAACAGACCAAAGAATAATATATCCATGTACAAATTCTGGATATGGAATCGGTGGAGATGCTGTTTGTACAGAGGAATCTCCTTTACGTCCAATTTCATTGTATGGTAAAACAAAAGTAGCAGCCGAAAATGAGTATAAAAATGTTGATAATCATATTACTTTTCGATTAGCAACAGTCTTTGGCCCATCTTCTAGAATGAGAACTGATTTATTAGTTAACAATTTTGTTCTTAAAAGCATGCGTGAAAAAATTCTTGTTTTATACGAATGTGAATTTATGCGCAATTATGTGCATCTTTTCGATATTTGTAGAGCATTTAAGTTTGCAATTGATAATTGGGATTCTTGTAAAAATGAAACTTATAACATTGGGAACGATATGCTTAATATGAATAAATTGCAATTAGCACAAACTATTCAAAAGCAACTTCCATTGGAGATAATTCGTGCTGAATTTACGCAAGATTTAGATAAAAGAGATTATGTTGTAAGCAGTCAAAAATTTTATAATAAGGGATTTGAGTGCGATTATGATCTTCATGCCGGAATCGAGCAATTAATAACAGCCTATAATGTAATCGAGTCTCCCTGGTATGCGAATTATTAGAAGGAGGAAATGTGAGTTTAGACGTACTATTCATAAATCCAGGTAATCACAAAAAGATATATCAAGAACTTTCGAAAGATTATTCAGCAATTGAAACACCAACTTGGTCGCTTCTATTAGCAGAATCTTGTCGTTCAGTTGGATATAACGTTGCTATTTTAGATACTTGTGCCGAGAGATTAACGGATAAACAATCTGTTGAAAGAATTAAGGAGGCAAACCCTCGTTTGATTTGTTTTGTTGTGTACGGACAAAATCCCAACTCCGGTACTGTGAATATGAGCGGGACTGTTGCGTTAGCATCGGCAATCAAGAAGGCCAATGTTGAAATTCCGATTGCAGTGGTGGGATCCCATACCCAAGCGCTTCCATACGAAACGCTCGAAAAAGAACAAGATATCGATATAGTGTTTACAAACGAAGGGGTATACGCTCTTAGAAACTTGCTTGAACAAGAAAACTTGGCTGATGTCTCAATGTTAAAGAATATTAAAGGAATTGGATACCGCCGAAAAGGAGAGGTTGTTCTCACCCCCGCAGAAAGGATTGTTCCACAAGAAAGAATGGATTTAGATCTTCCTGGCTATGCCTGGGATCTTTTACCGTTTAAAGAAAAACCACTAGACTTATATCGCGCGCCTATGTGGCATGCTGAGTATATTGAAGAGAATAGAACGCCCTATGCGGCACTCTATACATCTCTAGGCTGTATGTTTAAGTGTTCGTTCTGCATGATTAACATTCTAAATAGAAACGACAATGATCCAATTGGTGTTGCTTCAAATTATGCCGGAATGAGATTTTGGTCACCAGAGTTTATAATTAAAGAATTTGACAAGCTTGTTGAGATGGGCGTTAAAACTTTGAGAATAAGCGATGAAATGTTTTTGCTAAATAGAAAATATTATGTACCATTATGCAATTTGATAAAAGAGCGCGGCTATGGAGATATATTAAATATGTGGGCATATTCTCGCATTGATACTGTAAGAAAGCCTGAAAATCTTAAGCTCATTAGAGAAGCTGGAATTAGGTGGCTGTGTTTGGGTATCGAGAGCGGCGATAAGAACGTTCGCTTAGAAGTCACAAAGGGCAGATTTGAAGATGTTGATATTCGCGAAGTTGTAAAAATGGTTCACGACGCAGATATCGAAATTATTGGAAACTATTTATTTGGGCTTCCAGGCGATACATATGAGACTATGGGCACTACAATGTCTTTAAGCAAAGAATTATGTACCTTAGCTTGGAATGCTTATGCTGCTATGGCTCTTCCTGGCAGCTTATTGTATAAGTTTGCTCTGGAGGCCGGCCAGAAGCTCCCAGATAATTATGAAGGATATTCCTTTCATGCGTATAATACACAGCCACTCCCCACAGAACATTTAAGCCCT
>Ga0208433_1000386_pt1 | contig 19602 bp, 25 predicted proteins | sample 3_EtaG_FD_184075 | JGI IMG/M metagenome (GOLD analysis project Ga0208433, IMG submission 184075) | Marine viral communities from the Subarctic Pacific Ocean - 3_ETSP_OMZ_AT15126 metaG (SPAdes) (version 2) | ecosystem: Environmental > Aquatic > Marine > Oceanic | place: Pacific Ocean | collected...
CAGAAAAAAAGCAATCGAAGCGTAACAAGCTATTTTAGCAATAAGAAAATGACCGCTACCTGTAAAGAGTGTCTAGCAATGGGAGCGCGAGACAGGAGAGCACCCGAGAAAATGCAAAGTATCATCACCGAGAAAGGAATTGCTCACGCGATATACCCGAGCGAGATTATGGAGAATTGTTACTATTGCCCGATTGAATCAATGTACATTGCGCCCGATGCAGTACACACAATTTCCAAGCGCGATCACCCACAATGCCGAGGTTTTTGCTTGAGTGAAGCAGCGCACAAAAGCGGAAAATACATTGATTGCAACAGGTGTACATCACCCACCACAAAGAAGAAAGAAAACAAGATCAAGAAAAATTATTTGTGCGATACCTGTATCCACGAATTGCGCTCATGGAATACAACACGCGTAGACTTTGACAACGTAAGCGCGGAAGCAGGGGAGCGAACCTACGGAGTAGAATTAGAGTACAACGACATTACAGCTATGCAGGAATTGCAAGAGGACATAGCGAAGCTAGACATAGACGGAGTGCAGTTTGGAGTTTGGGGAGATGGTAGCGTATACAATGGCTTTGAAGTAGTAAGCACCCCCGCGAACCGTAAGCGAACCACGCGAGCCATTCAAGAGGTAAGCAATCTTGTTTCACAGTTTCCGCATTCATACAATAATTCTGGTATTCACGTTCACGTTAAGGAAGATTTCAGTATTGAACGAGTGATGCGTACGTGGCTTATTGTGGAAAAATTCATGTACTCATTTCTACCGCAAAAGAGACAGAGCGAGCAACATGTTAAGCTGTATGGCGCGAGCAACTTTGCGAAGATCATGCAGAACACCGAGACAGCGCGAAGCGCATGGAGGTACCAAAACAGATTTTCTTCCAAGTATTGCTCTTTGAATATCGCTAACGCAATGGCGGCACGCGGAGAGAGTAGCAATAGCGGACACTGCGACTGCGACCCACCCTATTGCGAAGAGTGCGAAACAGACGATTATGATTGTTGCGACTGCGGATTTATAGAGGATTATGTTTGCGAATACTGCGAAGAGGAAAGCGGAAGCCCGAGCGGAACAATCGAAGTACGCGCCCACCATGCAACCACCGACCATAGCGCGATCAATAACTGGATTCGCGTAATAGATGCAATTTTCGATTATGCAGAAGCGCACACCGAGGAAAGCGACTACAAAAAGCTATTCCGCGCCTGTAGCAATCCAATAGGGAACGTAGAACGAATTTGCAAGATTCTACAAATCCCGAAGCGCACGCAAAAGTTTATAGAGCAAAAACAAATCATGTACGCAATGCCATTCGATGCCATGCTACCGCGCATGAACAAAGCCGAGCGCATTTACTTCAATGTTACGGTAGACGATATGGAGCGAGTGAGGCAAAGCCGAGACGTGCAAAGGCGCGGAAACGAGATAGACGAACAGGAGAACGCGCACATTAACGATTCCGAGCTTGCACCAATGCGAACAGGAACAGCCCGAGCAGGTACATTTGATGCAGCAGCAATGCAATACGTTTACACCCGAGAAACAGCCTAGTTTTTTTACCCTTTCCAATTTATTATTATGTGCGGACTAATCACCATTTACAACCCGAGCCAGAACGTAGACACTAATTCCCTAGTGGAATTATATATTGACCAGAAACACCGAGGTCAAGACGGTTTCGGATTCTCATACATCACCCCGAGCGGAGTTGTTAAAACTTTACGTTTTACCGATGAAGCGGAAGTTTTCTTTGCGCTTTCAAAAGTCAAAAGCAAATTGATACAGTTTCACCACCGAATACCAACAAGCACACAAAACACCGCTTTCCAAAATCACCCTATATGCAGCAACAAGATACACGAAAAGTCATACAGCTTTACTCATAACGGTATGATCTCCAATCATGCACTATTGAAAAAGAACCATGATACCGAGGGAATCAATTACGTTACAAAAGGAACGAGCGGAAATTTCAACGATAGCGAAGCCCTATTGCACGACTTGGCTTTCCATATAGAAGAGGATTCCGAGACACTAGCCCGAGGAAGTATAGCTTTCGTGATGCTACAGATCGACAAGCGAAGCGGAAAAATCGAAAATCTGATGTTCGGAAGAAATGACGGCAACCCCTTGCACCACTGGACATACGGAGAAGATCAAGTAATCAGTTCAGAGCGACCGCGCTATATCGCGGACAACGACAAAGACGTACTAGACGATCTTACAAATGAAATACCGCCATTCGAGCTAAATACAATCCAATGGAGCAAAGGCAAATTCAAGCCTGTAGTAACCAAGCTACCATTGAAGAAAGAGAAATGGGAAACGACAACGTATCACCAGTCAGGCTATCATGGCTACGGACACGACTACGATAGTTTCGACTGCGAAGAGGACTACGAGCCGAAAGCCAAAAAGAAAAAAGAAGTAACCTTGCTACCGAGCGAAGCCAAAGACCGACAAGCGGAGATTTCCTACCTGTATGACCAAGTGAAGTACATAATCGACAGTGTGGAGTATTTTGTTGACGATGCCGAGTATGACATTGACGAAGCCATACGGCTACAAGGGGATATTGACTCGTTACTGCGAGATCTTGATAAAGTAGCGACAAAGAGATCACGCAAGTACACAAAGAAGCTATCAATAGCACGCTTGGAGCTTCTTACATGGAGCGAGATAGCAGCAGGGACAATAGAAGAACCCGAGCCAATGGACAGAGAGGAAGCCGAAGCAATGGCAAACTGCGGACTTCAATCCGCATGGCAAGGGAGATACTAGAGGGTAGGTAGTAGGCGCGCCTAGCGCGCCTACAATCCTATTTTCTTACCACAAAGCACCATGCTTACAATTTGTATCGCTGTGATGATGTCGTACTATCAGGACTACCCGAGCTTCTGGACTGGTACAGAATCAATCACCATTAACGCGCAAGAAGAGAGCGCGAGATTTTGCCACTGGTTAGACCGCCAGTAAATCCCCTTTACTTACTACCACCCCGAGACTATGGAGCTATCTAAACAAATTGAATTTATGGAATGGTTACTAGAAGATGCAGTAGAAGAAGACTATACAAGAAGAGTTAAGGCCGTACTAAGGACACTGGACAGCGTAAGAGAAAAAGAGGAAAGCCCAGTAGCCCGAGACCTAGAAGAAGAAAGAGAAGCGCAAGCGTTCAAAGAAGGCAACCAGTAAATACAAAGCCCATACAAGCCCATCTAACGAGCGAAAGCACAAAGTGCCCACCCGAGCGACCGCGCCCACCCGAGCCCCTTAGAGAGCGACAGGAGAGCAAAACACCACCGACCCGAGAGAATGAAGCCAGAAAGGAAAAATTTTTTATTCCCTATGGTACAGCGACAACAGGCTAAAAGGATAGCCCTATAGTGTATCTGCGACAGGCTAAGGGTATCGCTGCGACAGGCTAAACGTATAAATTCGACAGGCAAAAGGTATCCCGACCACAGGCAACAGGCAAAAACTTTTCCGTACCTTTTGAACTTGACACCGACAAGCGATTCCGCTACACTTAATTTCTAACCCCAAAACAGTATGAAGCAATGGATTCCGTTAATCATCATCGTAATCGCCATTTTATTTTTATCTTTTTAATTCTTACAAACCTTTATTATGAAGGACTACAAGATTGCCACTAATCGCATAGATTTATGCAAGCAGTTGGCAAAATTCATGGAGAAAAATTCTCTTAGCAGAAAAGCCGTCGGGCGAATCACGGGCGTAAACAGCGCCTCAATATCAACATACATCAGGCTAACAGCGTTACCGAATATCAATACTTGCGCTACCCTTGATACCTTTATGAGGGAGTGGCACCCCGAGCCAACCCCCGAGCAAGATACAATAGAAGCAGACAAGGCAGACTTCTCCGAAACAAAGGAAGCAATCACAAAGGTTATCAAGTTCTCCGAGAAGATCGAAGATACGTCAGAGAGACTTGTTATTGTGTGCAATCGCCTTGAGTCTATGTTGAATAGATACGACAAAGACAGAGACGTAGATGAAGCCCAAAGGCAGATGCCTTGGTTTAAGAATAAGTAATCCCTTTCCTTTTCATATCATATGAGTGCCTTCAAATTTCCTATCGAAGATCTAACATGGCGAAAAAACTGCGTAGGTGTAGCTTGTTTTAATTGCAGCAAATTGTTTGCTGTAAGGAAGGCACACTACGATAAGAGTAATAATTTGTTCTGCACGGCAAAATGTTATTCAGGCGAAGGTTGCGAGACAAAGAGATGTACGAAGTGCAAAGAAGTCAAGCGCAAGAAGGAGTTCCCAAAGGCTACGCACACCAAAAGCGGTGTGTATTCACACTGTAAGAATTGCGCCAATGCCACAACAAGAAAGGCATACAGGAAATACAAGAAAAACCCCGATAAGTACATTAAAGTTTGCGCCATTGAAGGGTGCAACAACAAAACCCCTATGTCACATCCTCGTTGTGGTACTCATCAGTACACAGGAACGAATAGGGATAAAGGTGAGCTCAATAACTTCTATGAAGGTAAGCAGGTTCAATATGCAGACAAGATCATAGATTACCCCGAATCACCCACAGGCAAAGCGTACATCGGCATAGCCAAGAAGCCTTTAATGGAATCCGAGACAGGATATGGGTTCGAGGGTGTTCTCATCCAGACTGACGATAGGATGCTTGTACAGTGCCATAATTGCGGAGAGTGGAGAAAGCATTTATCACTACATGTAAAAAGTTGTACAGGTCTAACCTCCAAGGAATACAAGAGGAAATACGGACTGCTAATGAAAACAGGTCTATTGTCAGACGCTCAATCTATGGAGAACACGAAGAACCTCCTTAGCCAAACTTCGGGGTTCAGAGATTGGAATAAGAACCCCAAAAATGCGAAGAGAAGAATGGAGCAAAACGCAAGAGGCAGAGCGTTGGCAGTAGCAAGAAAGAAGAAAGGAGGTGTGTCCGCAGAGCAGATGAATAGGACTGGAACATGCCCCCTACAGATCAAGTCTCAACTGATAGAGTTTGTGAACACAAACGAAGAGTTCCCAACGACAAACAACCGAGGGCAGAGCCTTTACCAGATAATAGCTAAGAGGTTCGGATCGTTCGGGGATGGAATGAAAGAGTATGGTCTCCCTAGATGGATCAAAGGTACTTATGGAGAGAGGTATTACGAGTTCCCCGATGGGTCAACACACTCTTTCAACTCGAGAGACATCCAAGAGAGAAAAATGTTTTATCAACTCATGGTTAAAGAGTGCCCAGTTCTCACAGAATCATGATAATCATTCCCCAAATAGCATTAACGGCAGCGTTCGTAGTTGGTTCACCGTGGGTATCCCCCGACAACCACATCGAGGCGCAGCAGATACTTGAGACCAGTGTGTACAAGTATGCCGAGTTCAACGCTTACGGTGCACATGACTACAGGGAGTTCAAAGACCTCCACAAGCTACGAAGAAACGCAGTCGTCATTATCGACGGCACACGCTACCATGTAGACAAGATACTTACAGTCGACCAAGGGCAAACGGGAGCCATAGAAGAAGGTACGACACTCTTCACTTGCACAGCGAACCCCCGAGATCGCTTAATCATTAAACTACGATGATCACTGAAATGTCCACAGCCTCAGAGGCTATGCAAATGAAGATCGCCTGTATCGAAACAGGGGATTACTGGATAGCGTTCTGCGAGCACATTCGTTTACTCGCCCTTCTGCCTAAGTACTGGTGGATTTCCCCTTTCTCACCATGAACATAACAGTATCCCTAGAAACGGCAAAGAGGCTCCGTGCGGCGGGGTGGGAGCAGGAGGACTCTTCTTTTTATTGGGGCAGGTTTGATCCTCCTAAACGCAGGCACTTGGAAGATGGAACGATTGTGGATATTCCTAAAGAAGAAGCAGAGGCTATGTCTTATAGTTGGTATTACTACAACGAAGAGAATATGCCATACGCAGATGAGGACCATAATAGTTGGGCAGCCCCAACCGCAGAGGAGATACTGAGGGAGTTGCCTAATGTAATTATCCATACCCCTGAAGGGAAAAAGCATAGTAACAGCTACAGATTCCAATGTGCTATGACTGGTAAAACTGAAAGTGGTATGCAGCAATTCTGGTGTGCATATTCCGCAGCAATAGGAAGCTATGACCACGTTCTGATAAAGATGGACACCCTAGCCAACGCAGCAGCAGAGATGTGGATTTACCTTTCCGAGAACGGATTACTAAGCGAACCCCTTAGCGAATAGGATATGAGCGAACCCCAAGACAAGCGAGAGGCAGAGATAGAGGAGGTGAAGGAGTGGGTCGCCATGATAGGAGCTTGCAAAGAGCTGATACAATACAAGAGCATAGGCGCAAGAGCGCAGAAGATCCGAGAGCTGCTAGAACAATTACTTCCTTCACTTACAACCAATGACCAACATTAGATCCGCCCCTTGGCGGAGACAACACGCGCCCACGAATCAAGCTGAAAAAGCAGAGAAGGCTGAGCAGTACCGCACAGGAGAGACCGTAGGAAAGATTGAGAACGAGGACTTCTACGGTATGAATCAGCTACCAATTCTATTAGTTGACCGCAAAGATTACCGATGAAGCACTACTACATACCACTACTAACCGTATTCCTTTGGATGCAATATGTGAACCCGCACTACGGGTATCGCAACCCAACAGCACGTTACACGGGAGCGTTCCAGAATCAGTACGACTACCTTGAACACAGGGTTTACAGGCAGAACCGATACCAATGGTCTCCGCCTACGCACACAAGGCTTCCCGACCTCGTTGAGGTATCGCAGAACTGCCATGTGACGAAGCGTTCCGAGAGAACATTACGCAAAGGGCTCACTGCAAGATTTGCTACAGTGTGCAGCCCCCGATACCAGTTTAGGTATCCTAAAAATGATTACCTATATTACAGCGATCCAAGCTATCTTTCGTCGCCTATTTACAGGTAAGCTCCTTCACATCACAGTGGAGGGTAGTGAGGGGGGCCGACACCTTGGAAAGGGTTGTGAATCATTCGCGTGATCTTCACGTCGGTCTCCCTCTCTGCTCTCTAACAAAAGTCTGCTCGTTGGGCGGCTTGGTGTTTCTAAGCTAACCCCTGAGCGATGCGACGGGCAAGCGTACATTGAAGCCCTCAGCTGGCAGACCTGAAAACCCTTTTATCCCTTTCCTTTTTTATTATGGATTACCCCGAATTTCCCGATTACCCGCCGTACAAACGGCAACGTAAACCTATACCTCCTAAACAATCCCCTTCCCCCAAGATAAACATGAAAACACTAACCGCAAACTTTGGAATCGCTCTTGTGCTTGTCCTCATGGCAGCCTCATTTGGTATCATGATTATGAGTTCAGAGAGCTACGCAGCAGAACCAACTACAAGCCAGACCCTACAGGGCAAGCAAGAAGAACTCGGTAGAGTACGAGCCCGCCAGATTCAGATTGACGACGAGATAGACCTTCTCTCAATGGAAGCCGAAGAGGTCGATGCTAAGATCAGAAGGCTTCGCAGAGAGATCGCTATTATGAACAGAGACCTTGGGATTACCACAGAATCAATCCCTTTAACACAAGGAGGCTCGACAGACTACGAGAGCAGCGTGCCATCCAACTAGGTGCAGTCCCTTGTAAGGACGACCACCTTACCGAGGATCGCCTAGATTTGCTCTCACGGACATTCCGTTACCATGCTGAATACAAGGCACGCTTGCTGAACAAGTGGGCTTGCCAGTGGAACAGGTCAGATGCTCATAGAGATCTGGCTGTACCGCTGTTCGCTATGTTAATGGTTGAAAATACAGCTTTAGACCCTAAAGTAACAGGCGACTACGGTTACGCGATTGGAATTTCCCAAAACCATATCTGCCACCGAACAACATTCGGTAGGACATGGTGCAACCGTAAGACCTTATTCATGAAGGAGCACGCTTGGTTCCTCAATGACGTACAGGCACAGTTCAATCACTTCTCCGACAAGGTACGATACCTCGTTGAAGAGAATCACTTCAATGCCGACCAGATCATCTGGTCATGGAACCCGCGAGAGGTAGGACGTAGAGCCAAAGTTAAACGGTTCGAGGAATACGTCTCGCTTTCTATCCGATAATCCACTACCCTATACCTATATGGAAGAATACCGCACCTCAGATATGGGAACCGCAGCAGCTCTGCTTCTCAAGAGATATAATTACATAGGAATTGATAAGTCCAACCCCAGAGCAGAGTTCATTTTTGAAAAGAGTCCTGAGCTTGAGGATACAGTAGTCCAATATGTCAGTGACCAACTTTTACTTCCCGCCAATTCTTTTTACCTCTCAATAAGGAGGATGAAGGGATTGCTATATGATTCCCCCAGCACATCATGAGAATCAAATCACTACACATCGCGCTGTTGGTTGCTCTCACGTTTCTCCTTGCTCCACCCCGCGCTTCCGCGCTTGGAGTTAAAGCCCCTCCTTGTCCAGACGGGGAACTCTTTAGGCGAGTTGGTACAATCGTTTGTATCAACAGAACCCCTACACGAGATGGGAAAGCCGTCGTCCCGAGACGATCAGAGCGCAACAGGTTCAACCAAGACCAAGAGCGTAATTACACCAAGGTTCGAAATATTATTGCTAAACCAAAGCCCTTCGCTCGCAGAGTGACGGACAAAAGAACCTCCCGCGCACGTCGCGCAGCTGCGTTCGCTAACTACCGAAGCAATAGTAACGTAGACTTCACAGCAAGAAGCAGAGCGTTACAGAAAACCTATCACGAATCAAGACGCCGATAGTACGGCACAAGCACGGGAGACCCCCTTTGTGGGAAGGGGGTTTTTTTGTATAGTAAAAATGCAATTGCAGGTTGCCCGACAGGTGCGGGTCGTAAGGACTAGCTGAGCACCTAGCTAGTACACCTGCTTTTGTTATGGTATGATAATCGTATGGCTAACGTAATTACCAAGCACAAGGATCTCTCCGAGCAGTACGTTGAACCAGAGATTAGGAGATTCAAACAGGCAGCCACAAATCTTTATCTCTACGGCATGGAAAAGCGTGACCTCACGAAGCACATCCGCCTTGCCATTAAAGAGATAGAGAAAGCGGGTATCCCTGTAGCGTCTCCTCGAAAGAGAAGGAGATAGCTTGACTAAGGCAAGTGTGTAGTGTAAGGTATCTAACGATGCCACGACAAATTAAACCCCCAAAGATATTGGTTCCAGATAAATTGGTAACTCCTGTTTTGTTTGCAAAGATCATGAACATTTCAAGGCAGACTGTTTACCAAAGAATAGATAGAGGAACACTACCTGTATTCAATCGACCGAAAGATGCGAAGTATATCGCACTACATCATTCCGAAATCCCCAAGAAATATTTAGATGAAGCACTTGACATTGGCAAGTAGGGAGACTAAGCTACTGCCGATGAAAGAGTTTCACCCAAGGATTCCACCGCAAGCAATCCGCAAGGCAGTGTTCGATGCGAACGTGCGAGCCTTGAGGGAGATCCAAAGACGGAGGAGACAGAAGAACTACCGAGCTATGCACCCCGACACCGTTAGGCACTTTACCCCCAAGTCAGATGAGCGACACACTTAGATCACTATTCGAAGGCTCAAGTAGAAACTCAGCTGTTCCTACCCCACCACTTATAACAACCCCCAAAGTAGGAGTTGTACCTTCAACGAAGCAAGTAGCCAAGCCAAAGGTACGCAAGCAGAGAAAGAAAACTAACAAGGAGTGGGAAGAGTTTGCTGAAATGCTCTGCGCCCGATGCCTTGTAGCAGGAGGAAGAATAACGGAGAGGCAGATTAAAACCATGAGCGTGAAAGAATTATTCGACACGCTATTGCCAAATGGTATTCTACTTACTTCCACCAACAGAGAATGATTCAGCACATAGGATTCAGTCTCGCGGTTTTCCTTTTTGCCCTTTTTGTGTGGGCATTTCTGGTCTCGTTGGGCAATCCTAAGAAGGGGGAAGGGGGTGAAATAGTTCTCTTCCTGTCTGCATTATCAGCCTTAATTTATTTCTTGATCCAATTCCCAACAGCAGTATGACTAAAGACCTAGCAGAGAAGGGCGAAGATCGCTTTGCCCAATTCGAATCACCCGCCCATGAGGGCTCCAACTTTGAATCCCGAAGAGAGATCCGCTTATGTGGACCTTCATCTTCCGCAGGGGAAATCGAAGAAGGACATTACTACATCGTTGACTTCAACAAAGGAGACGACGTTGAATACACAGACCTCGGTGAAGAGATCGAGGTGTACATTCTCCGAGACTGTATGAGGCTACGGAAATGGAACGACGAAGAGAAGAGGAACGACTACGACTCAACAGAGTTCCGATCGTTCAAGGACATCGTTGTGTTGTACGACAACACGACAGAGAAAACGTCAATCCGCTCCGCTCTACCGTACACGCACAACAACGACGAAGCACCGAAGCTTAAGGAAGTTAAGGAGGAGCTCGGACTGCGTGTCAGATACTTCGCTTACGTCTTATACCAAGACGAGGTTTTCCGTATGAGTTTCGCAGCCACCGACAACGCGGGTGCAGACTCAGATGAGAAGCCTATGGGATTTGATAGCCCCGCAGCGGACAGCTTCATGGGTCTTAAGAAGGAGGCGAACACCTACCTGAAAGACCGCCTCTTTATGTTTAAGGTGAAGCTCGGTTCGATGCAGCTACAGACAGGCGAGACCAAGGACAAGAAGCCTATCTACAGTAAGAAGATGCGACCTAAGACCTTCACCCTCGACAAGCAGATCGAGTCAAAGTGGGAAGAGACAGTCGTGTACGATCAACTCGTTAAGCTGTACAAAGAGCTCGCAGACCAGATGTGGAATAAGTACACTGGTATCAGAGAGGAGGAGCAGGTACGAGAGCTTGACGAATGGTCGAAGAAGGTTCTTGAGAACATCGACGGCACTGGACCAGACCTCACAGCCCTATCAGAAAGCGGATCTGTTATGGAGGAGCCAGACGTAAAGGATGCGGAGGTTGTTGATGTTGCCGAACAAGCTAAGACCGAGTTTCCACCTTCCGAAGAAGTAATCGCTAAGCAGAAGCAGAAGGTAAAAGATATGTCCACTTCCACTGAATAATTATGACTAAATGCAACCACAACCCAATGAACCTGAACGGCGACCCCATCATGGAGTTCAGAAACGAAGGCAACGCAGACAATGATCTACCTGATTCATTTAAAATAGACATCTGTACGAAGTGTAAACTTTTATACGCTTACGATCCTACAGAAATAGAATAATGGCTAAAAAACGCAACGTCTACAAAGTAAACGATACTCGGGTTGCAGGGGTTACCACTCACACTGGTATCCTCGACAAGCCCGCGCTCGTACCTTGGGCAGCCAAAATGACCACCGAATACCTCAAGACGAGGTGGGAGGCTGGTAAGCCCTACAAGGAGGAGGAGATCGAGCTCTTGCTACAGGACGCTAAGAACGCGCACCGTATCAGGAAAGAGAAAGCGGGAGACATAGGGAGCAACGTGCATGAGCTCATTGAGTCTTGGACGGTTGGTCAGCTAACCCCTGAGCAAGTCAAAGACCCTGATGAAAGGATGGCTCTTGAGAACTACATCATCGTTACCGAGGGGTGGGAGTGGCATGGCGCGGAAATCATTGTGCTAAACAAAGAGCTAATGTACGGTGGAACCGCAGATGGAATTGCTACTCTACCTTCGGGGATGGTTGTACTTGCGGATACAAAGACCTCTTCGGGGGTTTATCCAGAGTTTGACCTCCAACTTGCGATGTATGCTATGGCTGAGCCAGTCGACGAAGCGTTACGAGAAGTGTGGCTCAAGATCGAAGAGGCGAGGATTCTGCACTTCAACAAAGAAAGACTAACGTGGGAGGTATTGGAGAGGGACATTCAATCTCAAAAGGAGTACATCCCCGCCTTGTGCAAGATGTACCAGTGGAAGAAGAAATATTCCTCAGCTTGGTAGTATGAAACCCTCAGAGTGGATAAAGAAGCGGGCTATGGAGATTATGGAGACTGATAGTAGTTCTCTACAGTTTGCTCGTATATTGGCTATAGAGGAGTATCTGGATGAACAACCTTCCGAATGTAATGGCTTTGATATTTCTGTAGAATACTAACTTATTCAACCATGAAAATCCGCCCCCCTGATTTCCTTCGGCCTGAGATGGCCCAGCTCAATGCTAGGATCAACTACAATACGAAAACCGGAGCTTCTGACGTTCTTACAGAAGGAGAAATCCTCCTGAAGCCCATCTACTCTCGTAAAGGGTTCGGCGGGTATGCCGACGATTATGTTATTGGGTGTAAGAAAACCAAAACCCCCTACTACGTCTACTTCAAACGGACTGGAGGGGAACTTGGTAATAGGGACTTTCCTTCCACCCTCATCCTTAAAGATAGCGGGGAGATGTGGCTCATTCCCGAGGAAGGCGATACCGCTTACTACGGATTCGCTAAACTTTCTGGAAAGTTCAAGAAGGCGAAGTAAATAATCCTTTTCAAATACCATATCAGAGTCGATCTGCAGCATGTAGTCGTAGCTTTTGGCGTGCTTCACTATGATGTTACGGTTCTTGGCTACATCAGCCCCTTCTACACATATCGTATCAACCTTGCCTATCTTCTCATGCTGGCAGCTGTACCTGATGAGGGACACCATCGACTTATGGAATCCGAAAGGAACCGAGAAGCTGTTACCGAAAGGAGTCCCGATGAGGACAGATGGTTTACTTATGTTATGATGATACCATGACTGACGAAAAAGGCACGGAAGATGATGCGGTGGAGTTGATAATGAACCCGTATTGGAGGCTTACAAACCTCTACTGGATAAGAACCAAGATGGCGGGTCACGAAGGAAAGACGGTCGTATTCACTCCCAACAGGGTTCAGAAGAAGATCTATCAAGCCATCGAGGATGGTTGGAACCGTGTCATTATCTTGAAGCCTCGTAAGCTCGGTATCACGACGGCTGTTTCGTTGTACCTACTCGACAAGGCGATGTACAGCCCGAACCAATTGTGTCGTACTATTGCTCACCGTAAACAGACTGTTACAGAACTATTTAACGATATTGCAAGGTTCGCGTTCGATCGTATCCCAAAGGAGCTACGACCCGAGGAGAAGTACACCACCCGAGCTGAGCTTGAGTTCAAAGGAACAGGATCAAAGTACTCCATTGACGTAGAAGCCCGAGGAATGACGCCAACATTCTTGCACTTTTCGGAGATCGCTTATGTAGACGACGAAGGAAAGCTTGAGGATACTTTAGAGTCTTTACCACGCACAGCGGTGGGTATCGCTGAGTCGACGGCAAACGGGAAGGGGAACTGGTTCGAGAGGACATTTATGGATAACTGGCAAGCAATGCAGGATGGGCATAGGCCTGAATGGTACCCGATGTTCTTCGCTTGGTTCGAGGACCCCAACAACGCAATGCCGTTTCCAACAGACACAGAGTTCTTTTATCCTGATGATGTAGAGAAGCAGAGATCCTCGTACAAGAACCCTGACGATTCTGAGCTAACCGATGAGCAGCTTCTTTGGTGGGACAGAAAGAAATTCCAATTAGGAGACCGTCTGCCAGAGCTGTATCCGTCAACCCCCGAGGAAGCCTTCATCTTCTCCACAGGGCGAGTATATCCAGAGTTCATTGAAGGACTCCACGTTATATCACCAAGACAGTACGATAACTTCTTTGTCGCGATGGACTATGGGCAAACAAACCCCACCGTCTTCTTGCTGATCCATCAAGACAACGATGGGAACTTCATTGTATTCGACGAGTTCTACGAAAGCGAGTGTGCAATAGAGGACTCAACACACTGGCTAAAGAAGAAGGGTATCAGGAAGGTGCACTACCCTGACCCCTCTATCTTCTACAAGACACAGGTGAAGGCGAAGATCAAAGGCGGAGAGATGGGAGATCATCGCTACGCTATCTCCGATGAGTTCCAGCGTCACGGTATCACGTTGCTTCGGGGGGCACAGAATGACATCCCCGCAGGGCTCGTTCGTGTAAAGGAATATTTACGCTTCGATCCAGATAGGCCACACCCATTCAACAGAGATCAGTTCGGAGATCCAAAGAAAGGATCACCACGACTGTTCATTACCGAGAACTGCGAGAAGACTATAGGGGAGATGTATCTGTACCGATGGCCGAAAGACCCATCGGGTGCTTTGAACAAGGAGAAGTATGAGGTTCCAGTGAAGGAACACGACCACGCTCTTGACTGCATTAGATACTGCCTACTTTCTCGCGGGAAGCCTCTCGGGGGGAGGGAGGATGAACCGACCCCTCGTACCCCGAAATGGTTCCTTTGGAATCGCCAGAGGAAGGGGCGTCAGAAGGCAGTCGTATCATATTAGCCTCGGTGAGAACTTTGAGTGTGTGTTTGTGCATGTTGCTTAACATCTGCCGTTTGTCCATCTCCTCTTCGGGAAAGAACAACACCGATGCGGGCAGGTCAAGTGCGTACCCAATGGATCTCATGGTATTGCGCTTCGCGTTGTACCCTGCATCCTTTTCTATTTTGTAAACCACCCTTGTTGTAATACCAGCCATATCAGCCAGTTCTTTCATCGTTAAACCTCTCTGCAGCCGATAGACTCTGACAAGGTGCATAGACATATGGTACTACAATTCTTATAAATAACTCAAGCAAGGCTCTACCATGAGGTCAATGGACACACTATCCGCAGTAATCATCGGTGCTGGTATCGCCATTGGGCTCGGACTGCAGGGGTATTTTATGTATAAAACGGTTCTGTCAATGTCTGTATTAAAGACAGCCCCGAACGTAGAGTCCGCAGTGAGGATGGCAAAGAACCTTAGACTTACTAAGGAGGACAAGGCACAGGTGAAGAAGAGCCTCAAGATGTACACAGCTGATACGATGCCAGAGAAATCGTTATCCGACTTCCGTGACAAACTCTAATGGCTGATAGAAATGATAAAGATGTAATTGGCAAATTGAACGACCGCATAGCATCGTCGAAAGATGAGCGAACCCGTTGGGAAGCTCAAGTAGCGACTTGTATGGCATTTCAGGAAGGCAATCACCGTGTCTGGTGGGACGACCAAGGCACGCAGCACTTTAAGGAGATTGAAGACCATGAAATATGGAGGACCATCAACCTTGTACCACGGGCGTTGTCCGTGATTGTCACGAGGGTCACGGCTAATGACCCTCGTTGGCATCCTCGGAAGTCAGGACTTGAGAACGTATCCCGTGATGAGATAGATGCAGCAAACGCTATCCTTCAAGATGTGTGGGACGGTGAGGAGTTAGGAGACCTTTCCATGAAGAGGGAGTTGAAACTTCTTCTTCGAAACTCATTCCTCCAAGGAGGGGGATTGGCGTACATCTACTTTAATGAGGATACTGGTATGCCAGCAGTCCAACAGTTTGAACTGTGGGATGTTTATAGCGACCCATCCGCACAAGATCTTAAGGATAAACGATGGTTGGCTATAGCTCTCCCGAAAGGACTAGATGCAATTAAGGAGAACGAGAACTACAACAAAAAAGTTAGAGACGACTTGGTTTTGGATCAGAAGCTCGCAGAGAGTGGCATTAAAGAAGGGCATATTCAGCGAACCACTGGGTCAAGAGATCATGGAGTTGATACCACACTGGCATACATGCTCTTTGAGGTAGACGACGGCAAGATTGTCCACAGGGTTGTGGTGAACAGTGGAGCCGAAGGTGAGGACGGAGAGATTGGAGTACTGTTTAAGAACACAATGGAGCATCCAGATGATGATGGGAAGATGAGCCTTTCAACCGTCTTCGAAATCTTCCACCCTGTAATGAGAGGACGGTTCTACGAGAGGCCAGAGGTGATGGACTGGATTGATCCACAGAAGTCTATCAATAAGATCCACAGTAATATCGAGAACTACATTGATATGTTCTTGCAAGGAAGATGGCTACGGACTGACGAAAACACGGAGATCCCCCGAGCAGGTGTACAAGGACAGATCATTGATGCAGCTCCGGGTGAACTTCAAAACATTGAGCTGCAGCCACTACCGGGAACCACATTCGAATACCTCACCCAGAATCACATCCAGTTCGAGCAGATCGCAGGTGTTCATAGCGAATCCCTTGGTAGGCAGTCAGGGACAGCAGAATCAGGTGTGGCTCTTGCACAGCTACAGGCTATGGATGAGCAGAATAGCTCTGATGCTGTAGACAACTTCAAGCAGTTCATGTCTCGACTGGGGCTAAAGATTCTATTCCAAGCGGCTATGAACTGGGACGAAACAAAGACACTTTACAGGTTCGACTCTAAGACAGGCGAAGAAACTCCAATCAGTGTTGTCGGGGGAAACTTCACGGCTGAGAGATCGGGGAGTCTCCCCGAGAGCACTGTGGCAATACGACCATTTAAGAAGCTAGACGTGGAAATTGTTATTGGTGAGTTCTTTTCTAAGGCACAGAAGAACGAAAGGATTCTATCCATTGTTCAGTCAGGGTATCAGTTTGGTAAAGATCCAATCATGGATAAGGTGATGTTAGATGGACTTGACATCGGTATTGGTCGTGAGATTGTGGACGAACTTAAGGATAGCGTTAACCCCGAGCTGATGATCGCCAAGGGTAAAGCCTTGAAGATTTCAGGAGGTGAACGCGTAGAGGTAACGCTCAACGATCCTCACCAGTTCCTACAAAACTACTACGCTGAGGAGGCTGAGGTTAAGCTCCAAGAGGGGGATCAAAATGCAGCTACGCTTCTCAATGCGCAAGCCCAAAGACACGGGCAACACATACAGCAAGGAGTGGGGGGAGTTGGCAGCCCACAGGCACCGGGACAGGGGGAGACGTCGTAAAGTACCTATTCCATTGACAGATAGAGATTTATTGTAATGGCACATTGTTCTTTTGTTGCACCGGCGCCACCGAAGAATTTCTCTCTATTTACGCTCCACGAGGATCGCGCCCTCATTAAACAATCGTGAGCACTTCCCCCATATTACTATGGCTGATGAAGATACTGCGATAACCGAGGAATCTCAGGACTCAGGAGACACCGCAGACTCCGACACAACTGAGACGGAAGAAACCACTGAACCCACGCCAGAGGAAGGCGATACTTCCCTTAGTGATGGAACCGAAGAAACCGAGGCTGAATCCGAAGAGGAGGAAGCCGACCCTATGATTCCCAAGCACAGACTCGACGAGGAAATCTCGAAGAAGAAGAAGCTTGAGATTGATAAGGCTGATCTTCAAGAGCAGTTAAATGTTCTTACCCAAATCCAGACCTCTAAGCAGAATGACGAAAGCCAGTCTAAGAAAGGCGAGGTTGTCAAAAACCTCAAAGACCAAGGTTACGACCAAAGTCAAATAGACGCTATCGTTGCTATCGCCCAAGAGTACGGAGGCGGAGCTGACGTTGCTAAGCAAGTCGAAGATCTTAAGACGGAGTTAGCCCAAGAGAAAGACCGAAGCGAGCTTGATAAGACCGTTGAAGTTTACTCAGGGCAAGGCATCGAGATCAGTAAGGATGATATTGTCGCTCAGATGAAAGAGTGGCAAAAAGATCCTGACCCTCGTGTGCAACTCCAAGCTGACCTTCCATACTCCACCATCGTTAAACTGATGAGGGGTACGGAGATCAACGAGAAGGAAGTTAACGCCTCTCTCTCGAAGAAAAAAAAGACATCAACGAAAGTTGATGGAGGCAAGACGTCAGGGCCAAAAACCCCTTCTGAAAAGAAGTTTGACTTCCAGCCGGGCAACCCTGTTGCTTATTCGGAGGCGTTAGAAAACGAGGTGCTCCGTCGCATGACGGCTACAGAATAATGCTTTTCTTACTTCTTACACTAGATTCTTATGAGTACCGTTAAAATCTCCGATAGAGCGGGTAAAACCATAACAGAGTTCCTGTTGCCAAATCTGCAGGATAACTTCTGGCGGGTCTCCAAGCATCCAATGCTTAAAGCTATTGGATTCGAGCGAGATGAATCCCCTTCTAAAGGATCAGGTACACCGTTACGCCCTCGCGTAACCGTACCAAAAACTCAGATGGGTCGACGATTTGAAGTTGAGCACCTACATACTGCCTTTGGTGGTGGTGTCCATGCAGCAGCAGAAGACACTTCACTTCGCACTGGTAAATTCCAATCCGATCGTTCCTTCGCCGACGCTAAGTTCGTGCAAGGTTCCTTCGAGGTTACTCGCCAAGCTATTGCAGCTACACGCGACAAGGAATATGCCCTTGTTAAGGAAATCACGCAGAACGCAGAAGGTGCAGTGCACTCTATGCACTGGAACCTCAACCGTATGATCGTTGGACGTGGTAGTGGAACACTTGCAACCGTAAATGGTACAGTGTCCGCAGCCACAACCATCACACTCGATAACGGTGGTACATCAGAGACTCCCCCAACTCAACACTTGAACGAAGGGGATGTTCTTCTTATTGGTACTACAGCTGAAATCGAGGCTGGTACTGCAGAGACAGTTACCGTATCTACAATCACTAGCGACACAGTATTCGAGTCAACGACTAACGAAACACTTGTCAATAACGATGTGGTTGTTAGAGCTGACGCTTACGACGTAAGCGGAACAGCATATACAGAGGTTACTGGATTCGCAAACCTCATCACTAATACTGGAACAGTCCAGAATATCAACAAAGCCAACGACTCATGGTTCCAATCTCATTTGGACTCATCAGTTGGTACTCTTGCCCTAACGGACATAGACGCGATGTTGATGAAAACTACTCGCCACGCCAAGGACCCCGGAGCTATCTTTATGCTCTGTAACTCAACGCAGTGGAGGCGTATCGCATCTCTAATGACTGTGACTCGCAACTACGAAGTTGAAACTTGGAAAGGCAACCTTGTTGGAGGTCAGACTGGCCTTGTCTACAAGGGTCCTGATGGAACACATGCTATCTTCAAAGACGACATGGTTCCTGATGGTGTAATTTGGATGGTTGATCCAAACTCATTCTACTGGGGTGAGATGGCACCATTCTCCTTCTCCGAAGATGCTCTTAGCATGGACGGAGTACCCGGACAACGTAAGCCCGGCACACTCAACTACGAGTTTGCCTTCTTCATGTTCGGTAACTTGGCTCAGACCAACGCGCGTGCATCTGCACAGCTCGGAGGTATCACTGGACCAGCAGTTTAGTAACCCCACCCCTCTTCCTATATGAGTACAGACCCCCGCCATAACGATCCAGCCTTCCGAGGCTTCAACAGTAATACCATTGATCGGGTCCTCAAGACCGAAGATCAAATGGCAGCTACAGAACGCCGACAGGAAGCTCAGAAATCTCATGACCTTGGAAACAAGATCGAAGATGCTGCACGCCACCTGCACGACGGCATGGATAAGTCTGAACGGAGTCAGTTACGCGAGGAACTTAACCACTTCGCAATTCATGGAAAGTAGATTTTATTTTTCTATTACCCCCTAATTATCATGGCTCAAGAGCTATACCTCGGGCGTAAAGTGGACTGGGATGATACCAGTAATGCAGCTATATACCTCGATCTTGAGGATGCTGCGGCACAAGGTATCCGTATTCAAGAATACGTCTCCGGACAAACTGCGCCT
>Ga0208433_1000388_pt1 | contig 19544 bp, 19 predicted proteins | sample 3_EtaG_FD_184075 | JGI IMG/M metagenome (GOLD analysis project Ga0208433, IMG submission 184075) | Marine viral communities from the Subarctic Pacific Ocean - 3_ETSP_OMZ_AT15126 metaG (SPAdes) (version 2) | ecosystem: Environmental > Aquatic > Marine > Oceanic | place: Pacific Ocean | collected...
AGTAATCCCATTGCAGTAACATTGGCAGAAGTCGCCAAAGTATTCATATCACTAACAATGTCGGAGGTGGCGAGTGTGTTCATGTCGGACACGACATCAGCAGTTCCTAAAACATTCATGTCGGTAACGACATCAGCAGTTCCTAATATTCCCAAGTCAGTAATGACTGCTGAAGTTCCAAGCAATCCTATCTCCGTGTCAACAGCAGACAGGGCTGCAATTTCAGTTGAAATTCCAGCGACAGTTGAAACATCAGTAATTGACTGGTCAAACTCAAGAGCTGTTCCAGCACTATTAACGGATAGTATTTTATCTGCTACCAGATTTGGAAATGTCAGGTTATAAGTATTTGCTGTTGAGGCAGCAGCTTTAGGAGAGAACTTTAAATTGTCCTCGTTCTGTTGCATCATAGCAACTATCTTGTCTAATTCCGTATTGAGAGTTTCTACCGAAAACGATCCAGAAGCTGGAAAGTCAGTTGATCGGGCAATCGGCAAATCTCTGTAAATTGTATATTTGTCATTAAGTGTAGCTCCTCCACCTAAAGTAATGGAGCCACCACCCGTAACTCCAGCTCCGGCAACTGAGTATTGCGCTGCACTAGATGGTGATGTGGCGTAGGTTAGAGTGGCATCCGTGCCACTAGAATTGGTATGAATGACCTTTAGATCAGTTGCATTGAAGAACTCAAAGCCAACTGAAAACGCAGTTTGTCCACTAGAGGCAGTGTACTGTACTCTAGGACTGGTATCTGATATCGTAATACTTGCCATTTAAAATCTTAATCCTTTTTCTACTTGGTCAAACAACCCGTCTAAGTACCATATATTCTGAAAAGGTATTAGTCTACGCACATTCCTAGCTGTATAATGGTTATGAGTTCCTTTTCCCCAATCAAGCATCATATCTGTTATAGTTCCAATTTGGGATGAAGTTGGCCCAAGTGTTCCAAATCCTGACATAGCATTTTTTAAGGAATAACTACTATAAGGTCTGCCAGCTCCCATCATTGGTCTTAATCCAACTTTATTATTAGACACCCTTTCTATTACATTATTAATATCTGATAAGATTCCACCCAAACCACTTCTTTCAAAGGCGCTTGTTAGCTTATCACCTAATGGTTTTTTAGAATAACTGCGATCAAAAGCTCTTGTTCGAGTTGCATCAACAACAGAACCAGCGATCATTAATAATAAAACACCACCCAAGAAATTCATATCTCTTTCTTGTAATCCTCTCATCATCATTTTATTTGTTGCTGACATAGCAAATTTTTTAAATTGAACAATTACACCACCCATTTCTGTGTTAAACCATAAAGGAACTTCTCCTTTGTCGGGAGTTACAATCGTTGTACGAATATCTTTACCTAATGCATTATGAAATGTATCTGCTGCTTTTTGAGCCTCCTTATCCCACATTTCCGTTCTAGCAATTTTAATTTCTTTCCAATCGGCTTTATTAGCCCATTTTCCTAAACCGTGTTTTTGGTATTGTTGCCAAATAACATAAGCCGATTCTTCATCAATACCAGAATTAAGAAGTTTTGCTTTATTGACTTTACTTATTTTTCCTAAAACTAAATTTCTTGATTCTTCAATAATTCGTGTTCCATTAACAGCACTCGACCAACCTTTCATTAAAGTATTCCAGCCATTCATTTGATTAATATAGGTAAAATAAATATTGCTTAACTTGCTTGTTCCCTTTTCCAGTTTACTGAAAACACCGAAAGAATTTTCCAAATCATACATTGACATAGCTCTTGAACCTAATACCAAGTCTAATGCCTCTCCTGACAAGTAGGCTTGTCGTAAAGAAAGTTTAGCTACTTCTGTTCCTAGAGCATTAGAAAATAAATCATAAGATGTTCTGAATCCCCTTAAAATACCAGAAGTAGATAAGTTTCTTGCAACATCAGCAGTTGCAGCTAAAGTTCCAGTAAGCATAGTCATAGCATTATATTGCTTAAACATTCTTACGCCCTGACTAAATGCTCTTTGAGGATCATCAGGTAATCCGTAGGAGCCTCTAATTAAATCTCTTGCTCCTTCTAAATCACGCATCATTACTCTGCGTTCTTCTTCTATTTTGTTATATTTTTCTTTTTTAGACTTTGAAAGTTTTTTCCAATCACTCTTGGGATTTGATGGATCATAAATAGATTTTAATCTTTTTTCAAATTTTCCCCATATATTTAAAAGACCCGGCCCACCAACAGAACCAATATCAGCTCCATAATTTGTCCATTTAAATCCTGATGCCATTGGATCACCAAAAACTTTTGTAATTAAAATATCGGGAGCTACTGCATTGAAATATAATCTTTGAAGAACAAAAACATCAGTTTCAATAAATCCTTCATTAGCTAACCATAGTTCATCTTGAGGTTCTAAATGAATTTCTCTCGATCTAAAGTTTCTAGAGATAGACATTTGCGCTGGACTTTCGTTAAACATTTCATCAAATCGAATATAAGGTTGTGCAGACTTCATAGATTCTACAATATTATCTATTTCATCTGGTGATAAATGTTTATTTTTTGGACTGTTTTTAATTCTTATAGTAATATTTGTTTTAAAATATTCCCAACGAGCATTAATTTGTTCTCTTTGCCAAATTCTTGGAGCGTAATTTTTAGCAAGTGGGCCATGCTTTTTAAGATACTCAATTCTTTCTTCTAATTTTGCTATACTATTTTCGTACCATATTCTTTCTTTTTTTGTTAAAGTGCGAAAAGGATTACCAGTAAAATAATCATCATCTAAATCTTCTATTCCCTTTCCTTTAGGATTCATTTCAGCTTGTGTAGCTCGTCTATATCCCCTTTTAACAATAGCTTTATAAACGCCTAAAAGATATTCAGAATGAGATTCAGTAATTCCTAATTCTGCATATTGATTACCATATCTATTAAATACTTTTTTTCTCATTAATTCTTTTGCTTTAATGATTTCTGGTATGGCAGTTGTATCATCTTCAATCCCAATCAATGATTTCCAAATGTAATGCTTGAATGTTTTTAAATCTACGACTTGATTCGTTCCTTTATAAACATCCATACCAACTCTTAAGCCAAACAAAGGAAGTTTTTCACCGTGTCTTTTTAAGTACTCTTTGTAAAAATCTTCCATTCCAGTTTCAGACATAAAGACATTTGTTCGTTCTCTAATAAGATTGCTTTCAATAGAACCACCGGGGGCTGTTGGCATATTTAACCAATTTTTATTTTGTAACATAGATATATCTAATAACTTTTCTACAATATCTTGTGCTTCAAGGTCTTTAGAATTTAATATTCGAAAAATAGGATTAAGAGGAAGCTTTTCCCATCCAACTCCAGTTGCAGCAATTTCATTAAGTTTAATCCATTGTTTTTCAGAAAATGTTTTTCGTATTTGAGCAGCTCCTACACTATTGCCATAAAATCCATTAGCTTTAATATCATCTACTTCATCTAAAAAGTCTGCTTCCTTATCAAATTTTTTAAATGCCTTAGTCATTTGTGGATTTTTAACTGCACTAGGAAAAATAACGGGCAAAACAAAACTTACCCCACTGATGATCATTCCTTCTTTTGTGGTTCTTAAAGGATCAATAGCTTGTTTTCCCAATTCCTCTGCTGTAATCAAACTTCCTAATTTTGCTGACTGAGATAATTTTCTTCCACTTAAAATAAATTTTCCCATAGGACTAAAAAGAGCTAAAGAAACAGGATCAGTTAATCCACCTAGTATTCTTCCTACCCAATATAAAGGATTATTATAATTTTCCTTATGTTCGTGAATTAAGTTTTTTAATCTATCTGATGTTTCCGCTCTGCTTTGAGAGGTTATAAAAACATCCATATAATCTAAATAAGGCAATAGCTGTGTATCAGAAAAGGGATTATAATTAGGCTCAACATCAAATGTTGATTTATCAGAAATTGCTTTTGAAACTAATAAAGCTGTATAATTATCTTTAGCCCAACCAATAGGTAGTACTTTTGCATTATTTGCAAAGCTATGAACCACATCTTTAAAAGGAATATTATTTCTTGATTCTGATGCTAATTCCATATCACTGGATAGATCAAAATTCCTTCCAACCTGAGGTAAATAATTAGCCATTATGGTATTTGAAATGCATCCATTAGAGGTAATCGAGCATGTCGTCCTTCAAACCACATTTGTATTAATTCAGCATTATCACTTATTCTTCTAGCTCCACCGGCATCTTTTCTTTTATCTCTGTAATAGAGATAATCTCTTGTAAGTTGACCTAAAACCGTATCAGGATTTGGATCACCCCAAACTCCTTGTTTTGATTTATCACCTTTCAGGTATGCTCGAAGGTGTTTATAAAAACTTGTAGTTGGCCCGATAAAGCCACTCCTAGTTTTTTCTTTATTAACATCTGAACCAGCCCAATGATTGTAATCTGTTAAAGCCATTAAAAGATAGCTGTTTTCTTGTTTTCTAAAATCAACAACATCACCATATAAATTAAATGGCCCATTTCTTTCTCCCAATCCCATATATTCAGGAAGAAATTCATCAATGAACATTTCAACAATGTCTTTGATTGTTAGGGATTGTTCTCCACTAATTAATTTTTCTACATCATAACCACGCTTTTTAAACTTATCAGCGTGTTCATCTATGCGATATCCAATTCCAATAGTCATAATGCCTTTTGTATCAGGATAAGCCTTGGTTTCTACTCCTTCGTGTTTTGAAATATAATCATAAAGTATGTTATCACTTTTAATTACTCGTTGATCTTCACCTTCGCCTATTGTCATAATGTCTCCTTTGTACATTGCGGTATCAGTGATTCCTTGTTCTCGTATAGCTTGTTCCAAATGATATTGTTCTAATTGTTGTTGTTGGGTTAATTGATCTATTGTTTGTTGGTCTACTAATTCAACGCCAATAGCATCTTCAAATGCTTGTAATCCACTTTTCCCAAAATCAGCTACATTAACTGTAAATTCTCCCCACCATTGAGCCATTTTCATTTCAAAAGCATTTAACTGAATATTGCTTGTGTCTACATCTTCTGGTCTTTGCCCGTATATAGTTCCCTTATACATCTTCATTTTTTCAATCATTGTGTTACTTACCTTGTTTTGCAAAATGTTTTTTACATTCATTTCGCTTTGTCCTTTCCAACGATCAACAGTTCGTTCAGGAACAAACAGACTAGCTCCAGCAGTTAAAACATCAGGGATATTAGAATATATTCCGTCACCATCTAAATCTAATTCTATTTGATAAGAAGGTATTCCCGGTTGTGAGCTGTCATCATAAATTGCTCTTAATTGTCCATCTTCAAGTTTATCATATAATCTTGAATTGCTAAACATATCATCGCTAATACCAAGAGCTTGTTTGTCATTAGCTGACATATTATAAAATCTTCTTTGTGCTTCACCCACTAATGAAGATGCTATGTCATCATTAGACATTCCTCTTTCTTGGTAGGTATTCCAAATATTATATTTATAAATATTACCAGCCATTAGTATCCATACTCTCCTAATTTATTAACTAAATTCATAAATTGTTTCCAAACAAGAAAATCAAATTCTGTTCCCTTGACATGCGCTCCTTCGTTTCCAAAACCTGATACTCTATTTACTTCGTGAATATTCGATGTTTTTAATTGCGCTAAACTTGTTGCAGATTTAGCAACCATAATTTTTAAATCTTCCTCAACTCCTGAATCAAGAACGGATTGGATAAATTCATCAAAATTTTCTTCATTCCATTGAGATTGTTTCTGAGTAAGGATTGATGGAACACGATAACGAAATTCAAATATCCCAAGCCATTTAGCGTGTATTTTCTTTTTTATGTCTGCGTTTGCATTAATGAAGTTTTTAAGTTGTGATTTAACCCAGTCAGGACTAGAACGATCAACTGTATATTTTTTTCCTTTTGTATCATACTGAAGCCAAAGTTCATTAACTGCATCAATTCTTTTTTCAAGGTCTGTATGATCAGGATTAAGACGGGCAACAAAATTTTCTGCATTTACTTCAAGATTAAGAAGTTGTCCTTCTGTTCTAGCACGATGAAAATTCAAAAGAGCCTCGTGTAAATCAACATTAACTTCCCTTGATGCTGAAGATGTTTGTCCATAAGCGCCATCATAAATATATGCGTATGCTTCAGCTCTTGCAGCAATTTTATTAATATCTTCAGGATCTTTCGAAGTAAGATGCTGAGCGGAATTTAACCAATCATTGAATCCATCAGTAATAAAACCGTGTTCCCAGGCCAGCATTTTTGCCGCTTCTATGGAAGGATTCATTTTATAACCAGCTACGCCAGTTTGACCAGCTCCCATTTGTCTTAATTTTTCATCTAAAAGATCAGGCTGATCCATAGGTTCTAATTGAAATTCTGCATCTTCTAAATATATGGGATTTCCGTCAGGAGTATTGGCTCTTGTTGCCTCTTGAAAAAGAAATCGCTTTAATAAACTTTCAGCAGTATGATAAGGATGTTCAAATCCAATAAAATTAATAGCTTTTTGTATTTCTCCTAAAGCAACCCCATATTCTTTTCCCTCCTTATATACCTCTTTTCCTTTTAAAATTGTACTTCCAATTTTATGAACTTCACGAGCCAGTTTATCTGCTCTCATAAATTGGTCATGTTGCTCAACACTAATTTCCATACCCGGTGGTATGCGATCTTCATAGGTTGATATTTTTATTCCATCTACTATAATTTCAGGAGAAGGATTAGATACATCTAATATTGAATTTCTTTGACCATTTAACAAAGTATCTCCTATAATTTTAAATTGAGCTTTCATTTTATTAGATGTACTTGCTTCTTTTGATTTCTTTTCTGCTCCATATTCTTCATTAAAAGCCCGTGCCAATCTAGCATTTTCTTTTCTATCTTCAGGTCTGATATCCGTAAACATTCCTGAATCTATATCTCCCCTAGAAACTCCTTCTTCGTACATTCTAATACCATTTTCATTGGAAGCCATTGCCTGATCCATCATACTAATAACATCATATTCATCATTTGGACTATCATATCCTAAACCTTTACCTTGTTTGGCAGATGCATCAGCAATATCAATTAAAGTTTTTTGATCCCTAATAAGCCTAGCTCTATCTACTAGATTACTGATATTATATTTTAATTCTTCTACTGTTCCAGCCATATGTCCTGAATCAACCATTCCAGCATCAAGAGTGCTTTTTAAATTTTCCCAAGAAACTGAATAGTCAGCTAAAGAAGGAAACATTACATCTTCCATCCATTGAGTAAAAGAAAAAGGAAGTGATCCACCAGCAGCTCCTTGCGTTGGGCTTTGTTTCCAGATATCTTCTCTGAATCCTTCAATCATTCTTTTTTCTCTTTCTGCAAGTTTATTAACTGCCTCAACTTGAGTTTTTTTAAGAACAGCATTTGAAATAACATTTGCCTCTCGTGAAGCCATAAGACCAAGATATTGTTTAGCCCAGCCTTGAAATCTTTTTGGAGCTGATTCTACAGATTGAACAATATAACCATCAGCAGCATTGGTAAATCCAGATAAGTTTAATTTATTATCAAAAGCATATTTTGTAATAGTGTCTAATCCTTTAATAGAAAAATCAGCTTTCCATTTTTCTTCTTCAATCTTTGCTTGTCGAAGTGCGAATACATCAATAGTTTTGCCAAGAGCCTCACTAGCGATTTGAAATCCATCACCAGTTTGTCCTCGAACAACCCCCATTCGACTTGCCAAAGAAGAAGGTGTCGTATAAACTTTTCTTTCACCAGCTTTAAGTACCACTATTCTCTACCTCCGTGTATTCTAACATCTCCACTTTTTATTTTTTTTGGTGTTTTATACCAATCATAATTTCCATACCCAGTTGCTAATCCAGAAATAACAGATACATAACCACCAAATTCATTTGACTTATAGGAAGCGTAATTTTCAAACATTTGATCTCTATATTTTTGATCAATTAATTGTCCTTGTAATCTAATATTAGAAATATCTTTTTCAGATTTTTTTTCAGCTTGTTTACTAATATTAAGAAAACTTCTACTATCATCATAATAACCAGCAGCCGATTGAAAAGCCATATTATTAGCTAAAGTTTCATTTAACATATCCTTTCGAATATTTTCTTGTTCAATAGCATCCAAAGCTGCAATTTTTCTTTCTCGTTCATAGCGAACATTCTCTCGTGAAAGAGCGGCTTTTTGAGCCCTCATATTGTGGAGAGTTCCTACTGCTGAAACAGCAGCACTCGCCAACATCATTGTACCCGGATTAATAACACCCATATCTACCTACGCAAACTGCATTTCCAGAGCCATTGCCAATACTCGTAAAGGCAACGGATCATTTTGGGATACTGTAACAGTTGGATTTTTACTGTATCCTAAAAAGTTAAATTCTTTCTTTCCCGTTACTGGCGTTAAATCACTACCAATCGTGAAGTTTAACGGAGTAATGAGTAATTCATATGCACTGGCATTAGCAGCTTTAACATTGATATCCAACGCACTATGGACATCAAGAATAGCTCTTGTGATTCTTCTTGGGTGTCCAGTAAGTGGGCCAGTTTCTAATTCTCTATCTATCGGCATTGTTTCCAGTATCGGAGTATAGTTAAATCCAACCTTTACTCCAGTTGGCTGTGGAGCGACTGCATTGGAATTAAGAGTAATTCTGTCATTCGCATCTATTGTATATGATCCTAATGATGAATTTCCTGATACGACATTAACAGCTATTTCTCCATAGATGCTGTTGATCGTATGCATAAATCCATTAACCATAGTAATCACTGCATTGTCTGCTGGAGTTGCAGCCAAACTTTGATCCAATGATAAAGTATGTCCAGTCGAAGTGGTTGTCACTGCGTTAATTGTATATTCTGTTGCGTTTCCAGCAATCGTAAATGTTTCCAATACTGCTGGAATTGTCGTGAATCCGTCAACATTCAATGTTGCTCCTGACTGAGAACCACCATAAACTAATGGTGTTCCTTTTTGATAAACTGTTGTAGTTGTTTGGCAATCCAAAGTCGTAGAATCATCATCTGCAAATTTTTCCAAAGTATAAGTGGTTGTACCATTAACTTGTCGTTTTCCAACAACAAATAAATTTTCATTGGCAGCAGTCAAGGAATGAAAGAAGTCTCCACTTCTTGTTTCATACATTGACCATCCAGCAATCTTTTCATCTCTAATACTATGAAAGACTGCAATCTTTCCATTGTGCGCACTTCCACTATTGACAAAGAAAGCAAACTGTTCAGGTCTTGTAGAACTTCCTGAAATCATAGCACTTTGCTTTGGCGTATCAATAAGTTGAGCTGATAAGACCGATACAGAATTAGAAGTATATGCTGCTTCTGCATCAGAAAATAAAAATTCACGAATGGATTTTCCATTCTTTTGAGAGAACACAGTTGCTCCGTCAAATACAACGGGATTGGCACGACTACATCCAAAAGGAGTTTGTCGTCTAAATGAAATATTCGAAGGTGTAATAGCTGCAATATCAGAAGATGTTGGAGCATAATATTCTCCACCATCAGTAAATATTTGTAAGTTTCTAGATGATACAAAATGTCGCACTTCATTCACTCGATCACCAGCAATCGCTACATCAATCGCTTCACTTGCCAAGCCAGTTCCTATATCAAAATTAAAATATTCCCCTATCTGACTGGCAATGACTGAAGAAGGTTTGGAGGGATTACCACCAAACCACAATCTATTATCGTGAAAAGATACTGCTTGAGGAAATCCTCGATGAACGGAATAAAGAGTTTCATCCCAATCAGCATTGGCACTTGTGCTAGCCAATGTTTCTCTTACCGTTACAACTACTACAGTGGTATTTGTTCTAGCTGTAATATCAATTTCCTTACCACCTATGCGTAAAGTTTTACCAACCCAGTTGGCATCAGAATCGAATATGGCAGATGAGGCAGTAACATTAACTCCAGAACCAGTAGTGGCTGCTGGTGTCAAGGTAACACTGTCATCTTCATATTTATAGTATGGCTGATAGCGTGGATATCCAGATGAATGAGTTGAGAAAGAAAGAGCTGATACCGAAAAGCTCGATGCACTTGCTCTAATGATTTTTCGAATTGCATTATCCCTATGGCATACGATTACTGTATCGCCAAATTGAGAAAAATTAAGATCAAATAGCTGTGCAGTAGTCCAGTTACAGTTAGATGTAATATTAGCCTGAATAGCTGTGCCTGAAGAATTATAAACATCTAGTCTGTTATTCGACAAGGCGAAGATCGCTACTTCATCATTGGAAAAAATAAATGGTACGATTCGTGTTTCACGAGTACCAAAAGTTGCTGTGTAAGTTGTGCCAGGTCTACGCATAACGCCACCTTCATCAAGAAGATACCAGTTTCTGCATTGTTTCGCTCCATCAAAATATGCTTTCGCATCTGTTCGAGCAGTTAAAAGGGGATTTAATTCACCAGCCGAAAAGTTGGTTAATACTGTTCTAATATTTCTAGCCATTCAATCCAAAGCCACTTGCACGGGTTGATCGTCTTTCTTCAGCAAAACGATTTGTAGCAAGTTGCTTGGAAGTTGTTTCTTGAGAATCTGTGTTTCTAGCAATCAGTAATTGTCTTTCTGCCAGTTCATCAAATTGCTTTATCATACCAGCATCTCTAGCAACAGCTCCAGCATAAATACTTGCTAATTTATATTCTAAAGCAAGACGAAAATAGGGAGGAAACTTACTTTCGTCTTGCCTAAAAATATAATCCATAATAACAGTGCTTGCAGAACCATAACCGTCTACATAAATCTTATCCTCATAACGAGCATAAGGAAGAATGGAATCATTACAGCTTACTGTAATAATTTGTAATACTAAGGGATCGGTTGGCATTTGATAGGCATATTCCCATCTGCCAACGGGAGTTGCTGTTAAAAGGGATAGTTGTTTTTGACCAGAGGCAAATCGCCATCTGTGTCGTGTTAGGGTAGCTTCTACTATTTCTTCATAGATGTTATTTGTAACGAGACCTTCCGTGCTGTCATCTGTAAAGGATGAAATCGGAGATGCTCCGATCATTACTAAAGCTCTTGCTGCCACATCTACTTTTGTTACTGCCATTAAGGACTACCTTTCATAACATCTTTAAATAACATTTCTATTTTATCTAATGCCACTTCTTGTGTTCGTCTAGCAGATTTATAAGTTTCAGAACCAAATTTATTATTTTTCATAATTTTGTCTGCTCCATCAACTTGTTTTGTATAAAAATCATAAAGTTTTTTATTGTTTCCTTTTAAACTCATTTTGGCACTTTTAGACATCATCCATCTTAGACTTTTGTCTATGCCTTTTCCAATCAATCTAGCTACAAGCGCTCTCATATTATCCTTTTAATATGGGGGAATAAATCCCCCATATATGTATTTGCTCTCGATACTAAGCCAATATTACTGTTGTTACAGTTGAGCTTGAAGAAGCAGATACTATAAGAATATCTACAACTCCATTTGAGCCACCACTATTTACAATAATAACGTCACCAGCAGTTAACAATAAATAATCGGTTAAAAAATAATCAGCATCATCTATCGTTCCGATGGCATCACCGTCAGTATAGTACCACAGAGAGTTTGAATCCCCCATTTGAGAGATTTTCTTTATTGGATTACTAGTTGCATAAGCCATAATATATCTCCTTTCCTATTCTGCACAGAGCTGTACTCTAGCTCCATCGCCATCAATTAAAACTGCACCCAAACTTAACATTGAAGTAATCAAGTGAGAAACCTTTTCAGGGATATAGTTAATTTCTGTTCTCACGTCTGCACCGATACCTAGACCACACGCTGACTTATGAAAAGCCAATGTTTGTCTATCAGTAGCAACGGTAAGACCTGAATGAGAAAATAACAAGAATCCCATCCATCGTTTCGCAGTTTGTTCACCACTTAAGAATGGAAGTTCTGCAGGCCCGACATAATCTTGCGAAGCGAATTGTTGGACACCCAACAAATCCCCCCACTGTTCGGGGCCAACAGCCCAGTACCTTTGGTTGTCATCAGGAACATCATTGTTCCCAAAAACAGTAAGCATGTTTTGTGCCTTTATCAACGTCATATTAGTCGCTGAAGAATTGATATTGTTAGCAATAGATGTAGCTGCTTTTAAAACAGCAACAATGACATCATCGGTTTTTCTTCCTAACGCATAAGCTGCGTTTCGTGCAAGAACCCCTCTTTCGTCAATATTTGTTTTAAGCTCATCTAATTTGTCAACATAATCTGCTGCATAGTAATCAGCAAGCGTAGCTGAAACATTGGAGTGTGCGCTATTCATAGCAACAACTTCAGCGTGTCTAGCTTTAGTTGTAGCTGTTCCTTTTGCGAGCTTTTGGAATTTGACAGAAGAACCACTAACACCGTTAACAGTCCTTACCAAACTCTTGAGCTTTGCTCCCATGCGTTGATACGCCATGTGAACTTCAGCTTCAAACTGAGTTATAAAGGCATTGGTTATCGTACTTGCCATTATATGCTCCTATTCAAAGGTTAATTAAAATTTCACTTATCTCTCTTGATTGCTTCGTGTTATCCATAGTCGACATAGGCACAAATAACCACAAAAAAGGGCTTAGTCTGTTTATTTCAGATTTTTCAGAAAATTTCAACGCACATTATGTATTCTGTGTTGAAATTCTTTCAATATGTTGGGGTTGTCTTTAAAAACAGCCATTAAGCCATTTGCAATACTATTAATCGTAGTTTCTTCTTTTGATTCTGTATCCAATGGTTGTCCAGTTTGTGTTAAACTGTAGTAATAAACTATGGCGTGAAGAACTTCGTGCAGTAAAGTACAAGCATAATCACGATCCGATAAATCCTCTTGTATGGAAATAACATTCTTTCGATGGTCAAATTCACCATAGGAATCGGAAGGCTTTGAAAAGGAAGCCTTCTCGATAATAATATCTATTTCTTGGTATCCAACTTTTACTTTAGAGTTTCGCTGGCTCTGTACCGTATTTTTTCTCATATAGCGTTGTAACCCTATCAATGTATCCTTGATCTTTTCTCGCATCATCCCAATATCGAGGATCACGCATCATAGATCGTAAATCATTTTCACTTGGAGCTACATCTACAGCCATACCTTCTTTTGGCATTGGCACATCTTTTGCTAGATTCATTAATGATTCTAAAGCAACTATGTTTTCAGCAGTTGTCGCCATATTTGATATTCGTTCATAGTTCTCTGGTGAAAGATTTTTTTTTGCAAACATTTCTACTGCTTCCACTCTTTCATTTCCATTATCGCCTAATGCTTCAATTTCTGCTTTTTCATCAGGAATGTCGGCAACAGCATTTTCTACAAAAGCATTAACGCCATTATTAAATTCATCTTGTGATAATCCTTTGTTTGAAGCAAATTCACCCCACCATTTAACAATCGGCAATTCAGTATCAAGATTAACTTCCACTCCTTCAGGCATCTCAGGTGTAATTAAATCATATCCTTCCGTTGGTACATTTTGTTGTGTTTCATTTGTCATATCTTCCCGAATAGATTTTGATAATTCATCTGTTCGTTGTCCTAATTTTGATTCTAATGCCTTATAGGAAGAACCTAATGCTTCTACATTAACTTCACTCCTATCTGTATCCCAAAACTTTTCAGGGATATATTCAGGTCGTTCTACCGTTTCCTGAGTTTCTTGTGGTTGTCCAGTTTCTTCAGCCATTTATTTTTCCTTTCCTTTGTTTATTCGATCTTGAATAATGGCAAATAGAAAACGCATACCCTCTAAATGAAAGAGCCTATTCGCTTCTACATTCGGGCCACTTACAGCTCCAGTCGTAATGGATTTTAAATAATCCAATACAAGTTGTCCATTGTCATCTTTAAATGCAATGGCAAATGCTTTATTAATTCTACTCTCAAGTTCATCAGGTCGTTCATATCCGTCAACAGTCTGTTTTTTAACTTGAGGCTTTTTATTGTCCTTGAGGTCTTTCCAGTTCATCAGCTCCTAATGTACCTTGTTGTTGCATGGTTTGCAACTGATTTGCTAATTCTTGTTGTTCTGCTGCATCTCGAATGAGTTTTTCAGGAAGATTCATTTTTTCAGCCAAGTATTTGGCTACTTCATCTTGCTTGACAATCATATTCAACATTTGAGGGCCGAATGTCATTCCAATGATTTCGTTGAAACGAGTAACATCAGCAACATCTTGTTGGTGTTGTGCTTTAGCCAATGGGGAACGGGGAACCACTTTTACTTCTTTTCCGTCTATTTTTGGAAGTTCTATTCTTCCTTGTTTTGTTAAAATACGAATAATTCTTTTTAATAAAGGAGTAACAAATTCACTTTGTAATCTGCCAAAGGAAGAACCAATTTGTCTTGATAGGTCAGCCATTCGTTCTGATACTTCAGTAGCAGACATTGGTGTTCCTTCAGGTTTTCCCAATGCTTCCATATATAATGCTTTTTTAATATTTTGTCGCATATCGCTTAATATTAATTGAGCAACATTAAAATCACCAGCTCCAGCGATTGGTACTAATCCTCTTGAACCCGGCGATACGGGAATGAGAGAACCCGGCACTAACTGAACATTATCAGGATTAATTACACCATCATCTTCAAAGGTGTATATACCACTAACTGCCATCTGTGCATTTTGTAAAATTAATTCTACTGTTAGGTTTGTCGTCTTGATTGCTGCCATCGCATTAAAGACTGGGCCTCTGCCATAAACTTCTCCTGATGCTTTGTTCCATCTGAATACAATATAAGGATTGGAAGAATTACCTTCTAAAATTCTTTCTTCAATCATTATTTTTTCCTTAGGAAGAACAACACAATATTTATATTTTTCTACATTTGGTTCATCGTATAAACGCATTGTTCCTTCTACAACTAAACATTTGGAACGACTGTTTTTTGTTCGCTGTAGTACATCTATAGGAATTAAGGAACGAGGATAAATAGTTTGCAAATCTTCATAATCAACATATCGTGTTCTAAATATTTGATCTATTTTATTATCAGGCCCATTATTTAAAGTTAATCGTGGTAATGGAATTGCATTAAACTTAAGAGGATGAACTGCATCACCTTCCTCTACGAGAAGGCAGCCAGTACCAATAGCCAAATCCATAAATGATTCGTGGACTTCTGTATTGAAGTTTGATGATTGCAATACTTCAAAGACATAAGAAGTAATTGTATCTAATTGCTCATTGATTGATGGTTTCATTTCTTCTGGTATTTCTGAACCAGCTTCAAAGTCAGCCCATCTTGCAAAGGTAGGTGTCATGCCAGCTTGCAGTCGTGATGCAAATTCTTGTATCCCAACTACTGCTGTTTCATCAAATATCTTATCCGTTCTTCTTGAACCCGGCGTTTCCTCAAAGAAAGATTCCCGTTGAGGCATAGTAAATTCATACGCTTCCTCAAATTTCTCTTTCCAATAATCCTTTATTCCTTCTGCTTTTTTATATCTTTTTAGAAAGATTCCAATTTTAGAATCATTCTCACTACCAGTAATTGGTGTAATATCTATATTTTCATAAACCATTTATGCCATACTTGCTGTTATTGTTTTTCCTTTTTTACCAAATAAATTTCTACTTGCTAAAAGAGTTTCGTCTCCACCTTTAGTAATTGCTTTTTTAGATTTAAATCTTGTATCATCAGTTCTTGTTTCTGTTTTATTCGGATCAATTTGTGTTACTGAGGATACTTCTGAAAAATCTTCAGTAGTTCCTTGACCAGATACTTTAGCACTTTTAATTCCATAAGAAGATGCTCCAGCCATATTGCCATAAAATTTTTTTAAATAAGAATCATAACCCGTGTCCTTAGTTGCAGCAGATGTTAATAATCCCATTGGGCCAAGTTTCATTAATTTTTGAACTTGTTTTTGTGAATCCCACATTGTTTTTGAAATAGAAGTTCCAGTCATAATACCAGTTGGATCGCCTGATCCCATAGCTCCTTGAGACTTGCCATATTTCATTTCTCTGCCAGCAGAAGTAAGAAGATAACTGTACCCAGTTATTTTTCCCTTGTGATCATAATAAGGATTTCCCCTTTTAGCTTCACCAATGGAAACCAAATATTCATTTGTCATTTGAGATGCTTTTCCTCCATACATCTCACCAACATCTTTCTTTCCACCTATTAAATATTTTTTAGTTTTACCGTGATATTTTCTTCTATCGGATTCTATGTTCTTTGCTACAAGTGATTGTCCTTCTTTAATTTGTTTTTCTTTTCGTGCTTTTTTCTTTGTCGTTGGCGTGGGAGTGTCATATTCCCCACCAGTTCCACCACCTGAAGAATAACTGTCACCTTGTGAATTGGAGCTTGTTCCTTTGTTACTTGACATTATACTTCCTCGTTTTCGTAGAAAAATCCTTTTCCACCAGCTCTAGAAAAGAGAGAACGAGCGCCTACCATTCCCATTTGCTTACGCCACTTAAACTCTTTATCCTTATCAGCCTTTCTTTTCTTCTCGGATTCTTCCTCTTCCCGTCTTTCTTTTAGCTGTCGTTCTAATTCAGGATCGGGAGCTGGAACTTTAGGTTGTTTAAATATTCCCATAATTATAACTTTATCTCATTAAATCCCTTTTTTTTCAACGCACAAAATAATTGATGGGGTGAAAAGATTAAAAAGTGGTTTAATCCCAATAATCGCTGAACATAAGAGGTACAGCTATGCTCCTTCAGCCAAGCTCCAAAGAGATTTGGCAAGGGTGATTTTTCCGTTTCCTTGACGGGAACCTTGACGATTTTTCCGTTAGTATTCTTAATGAATTGAAACAATGATTCAATATCCTTTTTTGTCAGCAGTTCCACCATAAGTTTTCCATAAACATATTCTTGCAGCATCCAAGTATCCATTTCATTGAAGTATCCTATTACGCCACAATGCTTGAAGTTCTTCTTGAAGAATCGCAAAGACCAGTGATGATCTTTCGCTTCATAAAAATATACTAACCATTCCTTCTGAGGAAATCCCATGTGCTTTTAATTTTCTTTGGTTTAAATACATCCCAACCCTTGTTGGATACATAGCTTTTTTTATGTGATTTTCCAGCAATCAGACTTTTTCCTTCACCAGCTCCCATCATTAAATATTGCAGTGCATCATGAACATGAGAATATCTGTTCTTGTATGGTCGGTCATCATAACGATCACCCGTCACTTGTATCCTCCTATAATGGTATCCACCATTAAAACCTTTCTTAAGATTGATGCAGCTCTTGTCAACAAGGAATCCTACTTCCCCGTCTATCAGTCTGTTGACTGCAGTTTCGACTGCTTCAATCCGTAAAGCAACATCATTGCTAGGAGCTGGTTTAGCAACTATGCCATTTTGTCGCAATACCTGAAAAGGTGTTCGTTCATCCGTTTGCGCACGGAAATCACCAGAAGGATCACCATATATATCTATATCCATTCCTTTAAACTTCTTCGCTATTTCAGCCCTTAACAGTTCACTGAATCTTGTAATCCCCATGTCAAAGCAAACAAGTTCGTGAACAATAAGCCACTTACCCATAGGAAGTCTTTGTCCGAATACTGCTGCCGGTGTTAGTCCGAAGTCAATGCCAACAAAGACTGGCACTTCGGCTATCGGTATTGTTTCCCGTGAAATGTGAAGTTCTTCCTTGAAACCAGAATAGACTGGTTTCCCTTCTTCCAATGAACCTAGCTTGTTCATTACATAAACATCAATCCAGCTTTTTGTTTTTCCTTTTATAATATTGTTGTAATAGTTTTCCGTCAGGTTTTTTTTATTTTCTGCTAATGAGTTAGGTTCATATCCCTCTAATCTCTTGTTGTTCACTTTCTCAGTCATTCCTGATGGTTGGGTAAAGAAACTCCAGTTGTCAGGCTTCACCAACATCAGCGCTTCATCTCGTGAGATGTGATCTGGAACAGGAACATCACCAGCCATTACAGCCCACCAATGATCTTCTTCAGGAGCATTGGTATCACAGATTACTCCGTACCAAGTAGCTCCCCCATCTCTCATACTCGGATATCTTCCCACCCTCATAGTACAAGCATCAATAATGCTTTTCGGCAATTCCCTTGCCTCATTGATCCATACTCCCGTCAATTCCAATGACAGAAGTTTCTTGACATCTTCTGGTCTGTCCAGAGCAAGAAAGATGACTTCCAAGTCTATCTCCCCTTTTCTTATCCTATGCGTATAGGGAACGCTCCAAGCGAAATGACCGAAGTCATTCTCTGGAAACCAATCCAGCCAAGTCTTGATGGTTGTTGTTCTTAACTGTGGATTCGTATTTCGTATGACAGCCCATCTTGATTTTCGAAATCCGTCTTTCGCCTTTCCTTGAGCCAAGGCTCTTCTGAATAATTCCACGCAACAAGCAACGGATTTTCCTGATCCGACTGGGCCTCTCAGTCCTCGAAAGAAGTCATCAGACTTCATAAATTCCTTGAGGACAGCTCCACCGGGTTTGTAGGTAAATTCCGTCATGATCCACAAGTGCTTAAGAGTATTAACACTAACAAGATGATAACGGTTACTTGGAACATTATTTTATCTGATCTATGTATTTCTTAATCATATCTTCAGCCACCTTCGGCCCAAGAGCTTCAATTAACTTATCAGCCTCTTTATCAGTTATAAATTCTTTTGGGTAATTTTTAAAATGAATTGTCTTGACAACTTTACGAAGTCTTTGTCTGTCTTGAAAAGTTATGTCGAAATGGGCGTTTGGGGAATTGGGCTTTCTTGTGTCCAGTTCTCCAGCCACCGTTCCGTATTTTTCTTTTAGGAGCTTCTCTTGTTCTGGTGTCAGGCTGTATAGTTTTTTCTTCTCTTGCTTCGACAATGGTAGGTCTTTTAATGTCATTCAGGTATATCCTATACAGTTCCCAATCCATTACCACCATAGGCGATTTATTGTTTCTTTTCAAGATTAAGAGGTCGGCTTTTCCTTTCCAGTCCTCAAGCTGCTTGAATCCCTCTCCGTTTTTCCTTGCTTTAACTTCCGCATTTGTTCCTTCGTGAAGGTCGCCAATAAAGATATCGTGAGGAAATGCAGAGATGGCTCCTGACATTGGCTGTCGTCTTGCCTTGTATCCTTCTTTCTTGTAGAGTTTGACAATTTCGTTCTCTACCCTAGTACCCTTTATTTTTGCTTTGCTTGACAACTTTCTTTCCCGTTTTCTTTGCTTCGGCTTTAGCCTTCTTCATTCCTGATTTTGTGTAGGAAAATTTTTTACTACCGACTTTAGGCACTGATCACCCCTTTCAATTTAAGATTCTCATGTCGCATAACCTTCTCCTTATCAATATGCCTTTCAAGGCTTTCAAGAAGTATCTTATTACTCTCCTTGAGTTTCTTGTTTTCTTCTTCTATTTTTGTTTTTTGAGATAGTTCGTCTGCGTTCATGTTAATCCTTTCTATGTTATACTGTGAAAAGAATAACAATAGAAGTAATTAATTAACTTCGCAACGCACAGATTTAAGGTAATTTGTTAAGGTTTCTT